>Ga0209367_1000135_pt1 | contig 53488 bp, 31 predicted proteins | sample WorMetLIZISLAND2_FD_187412 | JGI IMG/M metagenome (GOLD analysis project Ga0209367, IMG submission 187412) | Marine gutless worms symbiont microbial communities from Max Planck institute for Marine Microbiology, Germany - Olavius geniculatus... ...
TCAGCGACACAGATAAAATTCATCATCGAAGCAGAGTAACAAGTGACAGCACCAGTTGAGACAAGCAAGCTTGTATTCACGATGCATTATGACGTCAGCGTTACATAACGACTACCAAAGAATATTTAATTAACAGCCACATTTTGTTGAAACATTCTGAATAAGTATTTCTTCAGCTACAACTGGTAAAAATTTCATGTAAATTGGTCACCACTTGACTGACCTATCAAAGAAAGAAAAAGGGTGCCCGTTTTTTTGAAACACAGTGTACTATAATTCTGGCCACTACTACTAACACGACTACTACTACTACTACTACTACTAATATTAGTAGTTGTCATAGACCTCATAAAGGTCTATGGTAGTTGTAGTAGTAGAAGAGCAGCAGCAGCATCAGTAGTAGTAATAGCAGTAGCAGTAGTTGGCTAGTATTAGCGATAATAATAGTAGCAGCCAGTAATAGTAGCAGACAGGTATATGTACTGGGTAACATTTTCATTTTTGTCAGCAGTTTCTGTCTCAGTTAAAAAGCCATGTGTCCAGATACCTGAACTCTGTGAAGTCAGGTCGAACTCAAGAGTCACCATTTCTAAACATTTTTTACATCTCCTATGCTAAACAGTCGTTTTAGTAGGAATTCTGCTACTATTTGTAAATTTGTAATTATTTCGTCCACTGTTAGCTGTGTTCATAGGCTGAGAGCATGCATACGAGAAAGCCAGCTGCTGCCTGCCCAACCTCAACTAAAATAAACACAAAAAAAATGGCGATACCTGGTAAATACATATGGAGTAACTTCATAACCCAAGGGCCTGCCAACGAATTTATCCCCCAGCCTGATAGTGCCATTTACCAGCTATCGTAGTACAGCACGTCCCAAAAGGGTTAATATTAGTAATAGTGGTGGAGATAGTCATAGTTGTACTGGTAGCAGCAGCAGCAGCAGTAGTAGTAGTAGTATCCTTCTTGGTGGCCGGGTCTACAGCCAGACTTAATGGATACAAACTACACTTGTTGTCCAACCCACTGTCAGAATAAACACAACACAAATTAGCACTATTCACAGGTACAGCGTAATACTGTAGCACTGATACTGATGACACACTATTAAATTAATGCAACTTGACTGCACAGAGCCTCAGCCTTCCCGAAGTATTTCCAAAAGAATCTGTATTATACCTGGTATTTGGACAAAAGAGAGAAATACCGGGTGGTGCAAAAAAAAACGTCCCGAACATTCGCAGGCATTATTCACCCGAGCAGTTGAAACGTATCAGTGCAAAAGCATGTGTGTAATGATCAAACATCTTCGAATATGTGTAAGAATTTTCGCCTAAAACACTTCTGTATTAGTCGTGATACAAACAAAATAGCGTCACACGCCATAAAGCGATTTTTGCAAGCGGTTCATCATTTGCGTTGCCGCTTGTACGCAGGCTACACCAAAACGTCACAGTAGACCGAGTTATCAGTCAACTAATTAGCAGAAAATGTGCTGAATAGGTTCTCCATTCTCCTTCACTATTGCTGCTAGACACTTTTTCTACTGCTATATGGCTTTTTTGATTCTGGTTGTCTGACGTCGACATCATGCCATTTGTCTCTGATAACAATCTGAAGATCTTTGAGGTTTGAAAAACGGTTTACGCCTTTCTTCATAGACATAGACAAGTTTTTGCAAGGCATCCCAAACTGAATAACGAGTGGGGATTCAAATCTGTTGAATGCAGTGTACAGTTTTTGCAAGCTGATGAAATGGGGCATTTTGTGTCGAAGGAAATTTGAGTTGCTTTAATGCGGTGTGATGGAACGCTGTCTCTACATAATTACATAATTGGATTTTAAAGTCGTTTTACGTCATCAAACGGCATTCAGTGGTGTCATTAGTGAACTCTTTAAAATTTATAAGTAAGTAAAAGTACATATTGGTCTACGAATGTGCAAAAGAAAATTTATCTCTATAAAGTATATGCGCCCTTATAGTTAAGCGAAGTTCGGGACGTTTTTTGCACCACCCAGTATATTCATGGATGACAGAACAAACTAGAAATTTGGGGCAAAGCCCAACGTGAGTCCACCCGGCGCCCTAAGTCCGATTAGTGGGAAATTAGGAATGGGGGTAAAATTTCCTCAGCACCAAAGTCACGTGGCCCAAACTCAAATGCATTGGCATACGCCGAACGCGCATTGTCGACTTAGGGTAGGTCAACATGAGCGCTTATAACTTTGTTCATAGTGGACCGAATTTTACAAAATTTTTTTTGTTTAACGCCAACAAGATCGTTCCCGTCAACGTCGTTTAGATTTTGTTGCTATCTTCATCTTTTCTAGAGATATTTGCGGTCAAACTCGAAAGTTGTCGTAAAACGTACTAAATTTTGGACATTTTGTGCCATCCCAAATTTTAAGGGGGGCAGTGCCCCCAAATTCCGTACTTGCGTTAACACCCCAACCTAAAGGCGCGTCAAGTGCCAAAGTTTCGTCAGGCTACACCCCCTAACTCCCAAGTTATAAGTGCTCCTGTATTGCATTTTAAGCCAATTTTTGATTCCCCTTTGAAAAAAGTTGTAAGGAGGGCCCCCGTCCCCGGTGGGGGCTGCGGCAGTAAGACTTGGTAATTCTCTAGCGCGTGTAAAAATTTGGGGGCGCAGCACCCACTAGGGGCCGAAATATGGTCTTCCAAAAAATGCGACTTAGGGTAGGTCAAAATGAGCGCCTATAACTTTGTTCGTAGTGGACCGAATTCCACAAAATGTGTTTGTTCAACGCGGAAGAATCGCTGTCGTCAACGCCATTTAGATTTTGTCATTATCTTCATCGGTTCCAGAGATATTTGCGCTCAAAGTCAAAAGTTGTCGTAAAACGTACTAAATTTTGGACGTTTTTTGCCCTCCCAAATTTTAAGGGGGGCGTTGCCCCCAAACGTTGTACGTGCGTTATCACCCCAACCTAGAGCCGTGTCAAGTGCCAAAGTTTCGTCGGGCCACACCCCCTAACTCTGAAGTTATAAGCGCTCCTTTATTGCATTATAAGCCAATTTTTGACCCCCTTTGAAAAAATTTGTAAGGGGGGCCCCCATCCCCGGTGTGGGTGCGCTAGTAAGACTTGGTGATTCTCTAGCGCGTGTAAAAATTTGGGGTGCAGCACCCCCTAGGGGCCGAAATATGGTCTTCCGAAAAATGCGCTTTAAAGGTTACGATTTCACATCTAAATCTCCAAGGTCACTGGACCAAACTTCACCGTACTTGTTTCGCCTAACGCAGGAGGAATCGCTACTACACGGAATGACTATCCGATTTTGAATATCTTCATCCATTTCGGAGATATTCGCTGCCAAACTTCCAAGTCGTCCGAAATTGGGCCAAATTTTGCATGTTTTTGGCCCCTAAAATTTTTTTCGGGTGCGCCCGCCAAAATTTTGGACTGGCATTATAAAATTTGGCCTAGTACTGACCATCGTGCAAAATTTCACGCCGGTTGGCCTACGCATCTTGGAGATCTCGCGTTGCAAGAAAAAAAAACATCACGCGTAAAACATAAATCCTTCCGAAAACTATCGTTTTCGGGCGGACTAATAAAACGGTGTATATGTGACACTTACCCACAAGCAACAACGGTGCCTGAAGGTCCATAAGCACATGCCATGACCCATGTTGTAGGCATTGTCACTGCATGCTCCTATAGAAACACATTAACAACATAGTAGTCAAATGTCAAAAATAGATTTATATACCACAGTATTGTGAAAACTCCTAATGCACTAAACACACTAGTACAGCTACTATTACAACAACAACAACTACAACAATTCAATTCACTGTTGGTACCATACACTGTGTCTCAAAAAAACTGTCAGACTTTGTCATTGTCCATATCTTCCCCAAATGTTAACAGATTTAGATTTTCAAACTTTTTCACTGGCTCACTCTGTGGACAATTTGCAATAGTAATTATTAAATATCTCACCACACTTTTACTGTGTTGCTACACTACCTTGTAAATATAGATATTCAAAAATGACTGTAATCAGAATAAATACATCACAAATACTTATCTCTTCAAACAATTTTCTGCTAATTTGCATACTAAAATTAAATTATGTTTGTTTAGTTTTCGATAAATGGCCAGCATTTTAAACAAAAAACAAATGATGTTATTGTAAATAATGGTTTTTAATATGGTGAAAAAATACTGATATTGTAATATGCCACTCAGCAACAAAAACAAGGCAGTGATTAAAAATTTATACAAGTTCAAAAATTACGGTTTGCAGAGAATAATGACGGAATTTTCGAAGACAAACTGCAAAATGTAAAGACTGGGCCTTACCTTCCCTTACCTTACCTCCAGGATGGGCAGGCGGTTACACCTGCCCAGCGCTGAGGACATATCAGTTCGGCCCAATGTGCATCCCCGAATGTAACCATAAAGTTACAGGTAACAGTTATGAAGCCGTGGACGGCTGTGAAGCTGGCTGTGAAGCTGGTTGTGAAGCTGGCTGCGAAGCCAAAATCAGGTTATAACACAGTGTAGCATCATACAGATCATTCACCATGATCTTGGTACAGCTTGGTACAGCTGACTGGGGTTGCCTAGCCGGCCACTGTGCCAGCCTGTGTCTGCAAGCTGCACAAGGTGGCTGTGCGGCAGGCGGCTCTGGTAAGTGACGAAAGCGTATTAGAGGCATGTTTGCGGCGATGCGCTATACAAATTGACGACCTTTTGTGACCTTTATCATAGTCTGAAGTGTCTTGTTCGTTTACCAATGTGATTGTTGCATACTGATAGTTTTTGTTGCACTTATATTTAACAAGGTAGTGTAGCAACACAGTTAAGGTGTGGTGAGATATTCAATAATCACTTTATTGCCAATTGTCCACAGAGTATGCTAGTAAAAAAATTTTGAAATCGGTTAATATTTCGTGAAGATATAGGAATAACAAAGTGTGACATTTTCTTGAGACACAGTGTATATGGCCATCTGCTTAGGTATTCGCATACAGCACTTGATGAGTTATAATTTCAACTAAAAGTCAACATTTACACTGCAGAGCCTGATGTACAGTGGGCTGGCTTGCAGCAACATGAGCCAAAAGTGAACACCTACATGAAATACGATTCATTTACTAGAGGTTTTAATGCTGCTGCATGCTGCAGCCAATGAAACAGAAAACTGGTGCACTGGAATGAATAAGTCTACTCATTTACTTTCTGTGCCCTGTTATCTTTGAGTTAAAAGTCCATACAGGACACAGATAGATGGACAGAAGAGAACCATAATATGGCATTTCACATATCAAACTATCCATGTTTTCAGAGAAATTAGTACATATACAGACCTTGTTAGTAGTATATGCATCCCATACTAGCATCTTCCCATCCTAAACAACATACACACAGTGCAACAGTATCTGACACACATTCAGTGCTCACCAACTCAGCCTGCCCATTCCTCTCCATTCACTGCCAGCGCACACAATCATTCCATGATACAAGCTAGCACTGCAACTACTAAAACTGCTACAATGGCTTGTTGGCGTAACAGTAGGATGTCAAATTTACGACTCAGCCTTTCATCCCTTCATCATCATCATCATCAAGCGTGTGCCCAGAGCTGGAGCGTAGCGGTTTCCACAAGGTGCTTCCAGTGTTTTCGATCCTGGGCGTATTTCCAAGCCGAGTTGAGACCAAGATTATGAGGCTGGAGAACTGCTCCCAGGGTACGTAGCCATGTGTGGCGAGGGCGTCTGGGAGGGCGCTTCCAATCTATGGGCAGGCCTCGGATTGACGTTTTGAGTGCTCTGGAGATGTCAAGTAACGCATCCATCCTTGCCACGTGACCGAAGAGTCAAAACTGTTTTCTCTGAATCAGCTGAGATGGCTGCGGCGGTGAGCCAGCTCGAAATCGAACCGTGGCGTTGGCTACATGATCCGTGTATGGTATACGTGTATGGTATACGGGGTAATTAAATCAAGTGCCGGCCTGTCTGGTTGGGTTAAGGTGGGGCACATTCACCTGCATCGGTTGCAGCTAACACTGTGTGATCCTGTATGGCAGGTGATGCTCCATAGCTCTGTGGATTTTGCATAAAGAGCTATCAGTAACCTTTCACATGCTACAAGAATGCTTGTTACCTGGGACAAATTCTGACCCAAAAAATTCCCAGCAATTTACTCCAACAGCCAGAGAAATTGCCTGGGAAGTGAACTCAAGAATCCTTTCATCCCTGCAGCAGACCAACCCTGCCTGCATGTCTCCCCTTCTTGGCTACCAGACAAAAGTAGTAAATGTACATGTGTATTAGGCATTTCACATATGATGTGTCTCCAGTGTGGTGGCAGGTTATGCGAGGGGACAGTTCACTAGTCCAAACAGTCCACGACTACTACAACCTGTGATGAGCTGACGACATGGCGCTTGTCCGTGGACCAGTCCATACAAAGCACTTTACCCTGATGACCCTTCAGCACGCGACGAGTCTTCATAGGAAACGTTGAGAGGCTTTCCAGGCGCTGTGCAACCATCGCCACTGCATTACACATGCAGCAGTTCCACAATTAAGTGTGAATTATATATAAAAAAACTGCAAGCAATTCATTTAATGTTGCATAAGCGCTGATGAAAAATGGCAAAAATCAAAAAGTATAAGCCCGAACTAATGTATTAGCTTAGACATTTAATCTGTTCTCAGTAACCAGATATAAATGTCTAAGCTAATGCATAATGTTCATGCTTATACTTTTTGATTTTTGCCATTTTACATCAGTGCTTATGCAACATTAAATGAATTGCCTGCAGGTTTTTTTATATACAATATTTGCGGTTTTATTAAAGTTTGAAAGGTCAGTGAACTTTGTACACAACAACAACAACTGCTACTACTACTACTACCTTCATCATCTTGGAGTTTGTTATTAGTCTGCCCAAAAACGATAGTTTTCGGAAGGACTTATGTTTTAGCCCAGATGTTATATTTATTTTGTCAACGCGAGATCTCCGAGATGCGTGGGCTGACCGGCGTGAAATTTTGCTACTAGGCCAAATTTTATAATGCCGGTCCAAAATTTTGGGGCGCACACCCCAAAAAATTTCAGAAGCCAAAAACATGCAAAATTTAGCCCGATTTCGGACGACTTCGAAGTTTGGCGGCGAATATCTCCGAAACGGATAAATATATTCAAAATTGGATTTCTATTCCGTCTACCGCGATTCCTCCTGCGTTAGGCAAAACAAGTCCGGTGAAGTTTGGTCCAGTGACCTTGGAGATCTCAATGTTGAATCGTACCCACCCAAAGTGCATTTTTCGGAAGACCATATTTCGGCCCCTAGGGGGTGCTGCGCCCCCAAATTTTTACACGCGCTAGAGAATGACCAAGTATTACTAGCGATCCCCCACCCGGGGCAGGGGCCACCCTTACAACTTTGTCAAAGGGGAGCCAAAAACTGGCTTAAAATGCAATAAAGGAGCTCTTATAACTTAGGAGTTAGGGGGTGTAGCTCGATGAAACTTTGGCACTTGACGCGGCTCTAGGTTGGGGTGTTAACGCAAGTACAAAATTTGGGGGCACTGCCCCCCTTAAAATTTGGGAGGGCAAAAAACGTCCAAAATTTAGTAAGTTTTACAACAACTTTTGAGTTTGACCGCAAATATCTCTAAACTGGATAGAGATATCGACAAGCGGTAAACGGAGTTATCAAATACGATTAATTCCGTGTTGAACAAAAAAAATTGTGTAAACTTCGGTCTTCTACGAACCAAGTTATAAAAGCTCATGTTGACCTACCCTAAGTCGAATATTTCAGAAGATTATATTTCGACCCCTAAGGGATGCTGCGCCCCCAAATTTTTACACGCGCTAGAAAATGACTAAGTCTTACTAGTGCACCCCCCACCGAGGACTGGGGCCCCCCTTGCTACTTTTTTCAAAGGGGGGTCAAAAATTGGCTTAAAATGCAATAAAGGAGCACTTATAACTTGGGAGTTAGGGGGTGTAGTCTGATGAAACTTTGGCACTTGACGTGGCTCTAGGTTGGGGTGTTAACGCAAGTACAAAATTTGGGGGCACCGCCCCCCTTAAAATTTGGGAGGACAAAAAACGTTCAAAAATCGGTGCGATTTACGACAACTTTCGAGTTTGAGCGCAAATATCTCTGGAATCGATGAAGATAGCAACAAAATCTAAATAGCGTTGATGAGAAGGATCCTTTGGGCGTTGAACAAAGAAAATTTTGTAAAATTCCGTCCACTATGAACAAAGTTATAAGCACTCATGTTGACCTACCCTAAGTCGACAATGCGCGTTCGGCGTATGCCAATGCATTTGAGTTCGTGACTTTGGTGCTGTGGAAATTCAACCCCCACCCCTAATTTCCCCTCAGTCAAACTTAGGGCGCCGGGCGGACTCACGTTGGGCTTTGCCCCAAATTTCTAGTTTGTTTATGATGGCAAGCCTGTATGTAAGACTGCAAATTTAGTTAACATACCAAATTTTGTACAAATGGGTGAAAAAGCAGTTATAGGTGATGAACGACATTTAAAACGGTGACCGCCGCCATCTTGAATTTACTACTTTTCTCGATTCTGGTCACATGACCTATTTTCAGTAGCAATAACCACATTACTGCAAAAATTTTAAACCTTTTGTAGTCCGCAGCTGATTTATTAAATTATTATGCCTCACGTAAAAATACAAAATGGTGGCCGTCGCCGTGTTAAATTTCATTTTTGTTCGATTTTATGGCATAACTACATATAGAACGTCAAACTTAGCTCGCATATGAAATTTCGTGCAAGTACATGCAATAGCAACTAAGTTATAAGCGATAAACAAAATTTAAAATGGCGGCCGTCACCATCTTGAAGTTATTATTTTTGTCGATTTTGGTCACACGATCTATTTCTAGCAGCAGCCAACAACATTACTGTAAAATTTCATTAATCTTTGTCAATCAGCGGCCGAGTTATTGCTGTTTGTGCAAAAATCCAAGATGGCGGCCGCTGAAGTCCATTGAAGTGGGTTGAATTGTACTCGAGATCTAAGATGAAAGAAAGCAGCCTATATTCATTGATCTCTGCTCACTGTGTTATGTCATGTTGACATGGACGGACTAGGCACCTACTGCAAGCAAGCTTGCTCTGTATACATGCCCCGAGGCAGTGTCACGGTGTGCGCCACCTACCATACAGCTCAACGGAGACGGCCGCATGCGGCATTAATTAGTCAAACAAAAGCATCCGAAGCGAAATAACACGAAGCCATTGTTTGCAGCAACTATGAGCAGCATGAATGAGCAAAATGCTACAATGGACAAAATCGTTTCGGTGGTGCATGGAAATCACGATTTTGATCCGATTCGATTATGAGCAAAAATCGCAATTTAGATGACAACTACTACTACTACTAGTACCCGGTAGCAGTACTAATACTGTCAGAATCATGATATCTTACAATCGACGTCGGTCAGCTTAGAGCGTTCTTCCTCCAGCTTGGCCTTCAGTTGTTCAGCCTCACGGCGCAATGACTCTGCGCTGTCTCCAGTGCCTGACCCTGGCAGTGCACTGCCAGCTGATGTCTGCTCAGGACCCTCGCCAACACTGACTACCTACAAACATCATCTTATATATGATAAAAATCCAGCGACGTCGTGGCAGGAATAGAGGAAGTGAATCAACTGCCACCTCAGAATTTTGGGCTGTCACATAATTGTCCGAAAATCTTTATCAAAAAAACTTTCAGCCATAAATGCAAAATCTGGGGCCTGAAAACAAATGGCTGGGGGCAAAATTGCAATTTCAAGCAGCCATAATCTTTGCTTGCCTTGCAAATTTCATTCCTTGCAAAGTGAGATGACCCGATTCTAGGTATAGGCTACATATAATCAATAATTCTAGCGGCAGATCAACGATCTTGCTGTTAGCACAGGAAAATTGCTAGAGGTAGATCGGGTAGGCACATTATTAGGTACATGGTAGAACTTATGTTCCTGGTAGTCATAGGACCATGCCACGACACTGTCATGTATTTAAATCAGGCTTATTCAGTTAATACTGAATCAGAGTCCATCTCAAGCCATATCTGTTTCTTTGTAACACAGACTTAAAAATATATTGTTTTTGAATAAAGTGACTGATATTTCAGTCCAAACCACAGTCCTGGTAATGCAGTGATGAAATATGGCTGCATTCTTAGACTAATAATGTGTTAAATGTAATTAGAGAAAGTGGCGATCTACCACTAGTAATTTTCTGCTCACTAGTGCGAGATCGCCGATCTACCCCTAGCACTGACCATATATAATAATTGCACCGCTGCAACGTGGGGCCAATCGTCCAGGGTGAGGGGGCGAATCAACCAGAGGGTGAACAAGCCAGGGGGTGAATCAGCCAGAAAGCAAAATAGCCAGGCGGCGAAAGAGCCGGGGGTGAAACGTCAAAGGGGCGAAAAAGCAACAATTCGTTAGAATTCTGTCGGTAATTTGCGGTGTCTCTTGGAAAATTCCATCTCCCTGCCCTGCCTGCTTTTTCAACTCACAGCACTAATGACAGAAATATGCAAAACAAACACCAAAGTAATTGAGTCAATAGCAAAATCACTCCTCATTTCTGTTCGACAGGTGGCAGCAGCAATTTCCAACTGCAGGTTTCGGCTGGGAGTTTGATTCCAATCTCCCCTTCTTTGGAAGTTCAGGAACTCCCATCTAGCACAACGTGTCATTGGATTCCAGAAGTGTATCTGCCAAATGCCATCAAAATCCGTCCAACGCCTTATACAAGATGCACGAATGTGACAGACGACAGAGAGACCAAACTACAAAAAATGAGTAGGTATAAGTGGATATTTATAAGTTTTTGGTGCACTAGAAAGCAAGAAAAGCCATAAGTGGAAATAAAACTATCGCGATGTAACAGATTCAGTTATAAATGTTGGGATGCAATGATGACTGTGAAATGCAGGCGAGAAATGGGATACCTCCGTCGCCGCCATCTTATCCGCGGAGGGCATTTATCCACGCGCCGACACAGCACGTCGACGCATCAAACGTCGCACGAACGAACACCAACGAAAAAAAACACCAGTAATTATTCACTAACAATGGAATTAATTAATGATAAAATAAACAACAACAAACGATCAGCATCAGCTGCTGCAGCTGCTGCTCCTGCTACACTGCAGTGCTGGGCAAATGATAATTAATATGCATATTATATCGCCCAAGTAAGCTAAGTTAATCTTCGGACGCAGGCAATAACAAACTTGACTGTCTGGATGCAAAACCATAATTTTGTCTTTTGTAATGATTTTATAACTTACACTCAAACGTTTGGGATTGTTACTTATACGGCTGTCTTTAGTGTCTTAACTACGCACCTTGCCCGTCCGTTCATCTGTCTCTCGACTTGATCAGGCAAGAAAAAAGCAACAAAAATGGTGTCAAAGTGTCAACGTTTGCCAGACCGATAATTGATTTCACGTGCGCCAATCTTTAGTTTAAAATAGTAAAAAATATGGTCTGGGTTAAACCAGGTTAAAGTTAGACTTTTGCAGCTATTAGAAACGCGTGGATTGTTGTATTTGTCGCATATCGGTATTTTAGTTATAATTTTTGCACTTGTTGGACATTTTTGCTTGTTTTTATTAGCGCCTGCTGTGACAGATAACCATGTTTAATAAAATTAAACGCATATAGCGGCGATACGCCAAAAAATCTATATTGAGCTGCACGCTTCAATACGATACATCGGTTCGATACCGATATGGATATTTATCTGTTCGCACATCTCTACCGTCCTGTCAGCTGGGGGTAACGCCCACTTCTAATCAGCCGGTATTAAAATTAAAATGCTTGGCGTTAGTTATCGTTGCAGAAAATTATTTCTCGCTAACTTCGCTTGACAGTACCGCTACGCATTCATGCATTTTCGTCGTGGCATTATCGTGTGATTTTGCGTTCGCAGATCGTGGATAATCGCGGTGCCCAGCTGCAGTCGTCTGATGTATAAGGAGAAATTTCGTCAGAAGGCGTCCGGGCTTCCTGTGTTGCTGAATGCGGTTGTCCCTGGAACGGACGATTGCACGGATGGCCTGGATCTGGCAGACAAGCTAAACGAGTTAGCGCGCATCAGTCGATTAATTCTGTTAATTGTTTTAATTGAATTAATTAATTGATTAATTAATTACTTATTCTCTTGGGCACTGTTGTAAAAACTTCACTACACATAAAATTATTTGCAAAAAGTAACCACCCCACAGTATCTGAGCTGAACTGCGTGGCAGGAGCATGACTAATCAGCATTGTGATGTTGTGTTTAGAGCCAGCCCACAGCAACTCAGTCTTGGTGGGATTCATCTGCAGACGATTTGCTGCCATACATTGGCCGATGTTGGCAATGCAATGACCAAAACCTCTTGATATTGCCTCCTGCTATTTAGCTTTTATTCTTAGTGTGCTACTTAGGTCACATTTTAAGCCTAATTCATAATCCTAACTATGAATGGCAGTCCTTGAGAATGGTGGGCTGACATTGACTGCAATGCTGATCCTATTTTTGACCCTAATTATAACCCCGACCTAAGTGACATTAACCCTTGATCACTGATTCAAGCTTTGCCATGGTGATGATTACATGGAACATGTCGTATCTGGTGGACATATTAAACGAGTTAGCGCTACAGTTAATCATACGATATGTTTTGTGTATTTCACGCTTATCTTAATGCAGCAATCAGTATGTTCAGCTTCACAGATAGGGGCCCCTCAGGACAAAGAATGTTGGACAGCAGTGCTGTTTTGGCCTGTCTGTGATGTGCTGTGACATTTAATAAAGTTTACTTGAAGCAGCATGACATTCACTGTCATCCATTATGGGGGGATTGCTTGTACAGCGTATTGCACAATCTGAATTTTATGAAGCATTATTTGCTTATTCATTTTCAGATCTCAAAAAAATGTTAGGGCTCCAAATTTTCACAAAACTGAGCATAATCAGGTTTAAATCCAGCTTTGGCAGCCCATGAGGTACCGGGCAGCAATGATTAATCATACCCATGTTGTTTTGCTGTGCCAGGGCGGAGCTGAGCAGCTGCACAAGCTGGGATGCTCTCACAAGAAAATTGAATGAATTGGACCTGGACACAGAGCAGCGAGTTCGGCTGGAACAGTTCCTCACTCAGAAGCAGACCGTCGGAGAGCTGAACGCAGAAGACTTTGAAAAGATTAGTGAGCTGGGAGCAGGCAATGGTGGAGTGGTCTGGCAGGTGCTGCATAAGAAGACGGAGCTTACCATGGCTAGAAAGGTACAAATCAGTCACCAGGGATGGGTTCTCGAGGACTCTGCTCGACCTTGAGAACAGCACTAGCTCAAAAAATTGCATCTTTGGCTTTGGCCTTAAAGAGGTCTGGTTTTGGCTTTGGTTTTGGCCTCAGAGGAAATTTTTGGCCTTTGCCTTGGCTTTAGCCTTGAAAGTGCTGGCATTAAACTCATTCCTGTCTGTCAGTAAGTCAGTTGTGCAAACAATTGGTGCAGTGCATGGCATTCTGGCAGGGGGAAGAGGCAATTGCCTTTTCTAAATTTTAGCTTTTCTTAAACTTTTTTTTGTCTGATAATGTTCTTTTAAAAGTACAAAATTTATTGCTGGAAATCTTCATTTTGGGTCAATTTATGATCAAAATTGAAGCATTGATTACGGTAATCTTTTCTCTTGCACATCCTAGCTTTTTGGAAACTTTTTTATCTCAGAATTTTTTTTCCAAAGCACAAAATTTGTGTTGGGTAAATTTTGGATAAAAATTGGAATTTTGAGTACTCGTCATGTTTTGTTGGAGATTTTCTGTCTGTTTCAAAGTCTAACATCTTGTCTTTTTTTCTTCTTTAACCCATGATGCTGGTATTGGAAGTTGAATGGCAGTCTTCTTTCATCGGACTTTTAGCTGTTAGCTTTCAGCATAACATTGCATGTCATTTTACTTTCGACATTGTATGGTTAATGGTTGAATATTAAAGGTGGCATATAGCGTTTTGTAGGAAACCCATCTCAGAGCTGTCAGTCTCAGTGTGCGTGTGTCTGTCCGTCTGTCACATTTCTGCTGTCTGTTTCTATTCAGGTAGCGTGTTGCCACTGTAGTTAATTTACCAATTACTACTACCACTACTGCTTGGTTAGTGCTTGGACAGGTGACTTTCTGTGGACAGGCAAACTATCTAGGGATATAACCAACACCAGACGTAACTCAGCCTTCTATCCCTGTGTAGATAAATTGTGTACTGGCCTATCTGGCTGGAGTTAAGGCAGGCACGTCCACTTGTGTCGAGTGGCAGTTAACTCTGTGTGATCCTGTATAGCAGGTAATGCTTCGCAGTTCTGCGATGGGTTTGCCATAAGCGGTGTTGTACTGTTGCAGTTGATACATTTGGAGATAAAGCCGGCTGTGCGTAATCAGATAATTCGTGAACTGATGGTTTTACATGAGTGCAACTCTCCGTATATTGTTGGCTTCTATGGTGCTTTCTACAGTGATGGTGAAATCAGCATCTGTATGGAATACATGGTCAGTAGGTACATTTTAGTATGTATTGTACCAATTAAAATCTTTTAATACCATAGATTTATCTCTGAAAAATTATCTTTTATCAATCAGTTAACTTCAGGCAATTTTTAGTCAATCAGAAAGACCACAAAAAGTGCAGAATCTAAAGTCGGATATAGCAACGCCATTGCAATCCATGTCGAGTTACTACACCGTGTCTCAGAAAAGAACAGTAAAAATTGTTTTTGTTATAACTTTGTCAAATTTCTACTAACTTTAATAATTTTTGGCATGTTGATGGCTAAGACGACGAAATTATGTAAGGTGCATTCATTTTCCACCTCACCTCATTTTTGTCAATGCACTACCATGTGAAACATGGATGCTCCAAATTGTTGTATAATGTTGAGTATTTGTCTCAAGTAAAACGCTGTAACGAGTTAATTAGGCACAAAATACACTAAAATGTAAATTATTAAGCAGAATTATAAGTTTGTATAACAACTCACTTGCAAATTAGATTTTATGGCAAAGTGTGCTCCGCATATAAAGACGCAGTGGCTTGGATGCAACACCAATGGCTGATCCTGATCGAATGCGTTCACTCATTGATTAGACGTGTTTTTAGCTCATCAGCCAGCTATTTTATTGTTTGCTGTTTTCAGCATAAAATATTTAATACCTCAAACTTATTAAACCATGTCGCACCCTCTGTCGAATTGATGATGCAAAAGTGAGCCATCTGATACAAATAATCGCCACATAATTTAACAATTTGGAGCATCTGTGTTTTACATGGTAGTGCATTGACATAAATTAGGTAAGGTGGTAAATGAGTGCACCATACATAATAATATTGTTTTGGCCATCTTTTTGCCAAAAATTATCAACGTCGGTGGAAATTTGACAAAGTTATCCCCAAAACAATTTGACTGTTTTTTGAGACACGGTATAGTCTGATCGCAAGGGCTAATTGCAAACAGCAAAACTAATGCTATACAAACAGTACCAAACTGCCAATTTTGATGACACGTTTTGCAAAAAATTTATTGGAATTTTAGTTGATCCAAAAACTTAATCACATTTTAGCAGTTAATTGACTAATGAGTAGTTGATTTTCACAGTTCAAATTTATACAGTTTTGTTACATGTTGTTGCTGCTTTTCCTTTTCATTGATCTGCTCTAGAAGTCTTTTCTTAATCTTTGCCACTTGCTCTAGATAATTGATGTCTTCATATTAGTGTACTGTAATCTGTAATAGTTATTTCCATATGTGTCCATTTTTCTTCCATTGTCTTTTCTCCTGATATTCATGCCTCTTATATATCACACAGTATTCATCTATTGCTTGGGACACGGCTTGAGACACGGCTTAGTCATTTGTATTTACGTTCACATATTTCATATTTTTGGAGTCATAATATGTAAAATTTCATGATTAGTTTTTCATTGTGATACAGTTTTTGATAACTAGATGCATTGTTTTTTTGTTGATGGTTTGTCTGTTCGTCTGTGCATGTGTTTGTCAATAGTGTAGTCTGTGCATTGTCTCTGCTGTGCATTAATGAACTTTTAACCACAAACAATGTTACAGGTGCATCTTGGAAAAACTGGTTTGGACTTATGATGCATAGCTAAGTTGTTGTATTAGGAGGAACTTAGCAGGAGCTTTGGTCTCTAGAGATGTTAGGAGGAAAGTCTTGGAGGAAAATTATCGATTAGGTTCCAGGGAATGATTGGTAGTGATTCTCTGTTGTTTATGCTCTGTGTTAGGATGGAGGATCTTTGGATTTGATTCTAAGGAAAGCTGGCCGTATTCCGGAGCCAATTCTTGGCAAAATCAGCGGAGCTGTAAGCGTTATGTTACATTATACTACTAATACTAATCAAATTTATAAAGCACAATAGGCGGAGCTACAGAGGTGCTGGACGACAGTCAGTCAGGTGGTATTAAACAGAAACGTTTTCGAATGTTTCTTAAAAACAGAATCTGAGTTGTGCAGTAAAATATTTGAGGGAAGGCTATTCCTGTCATCATTGTCTTATTAGTTGTTGTGTATGTTTGTGTAACATATCTTAAGCAGACTGTTCATTGTACAGTGTCTTACAGAATTGCATAAAATTACCCTACAGCAGCTGGGGCTCTGTCCCCTCAGATTTTGCTGTCATCATGGGACTTTAAGCTACCACACTGCTACAGATCCCACCCTTTTTGATGGTTTTGGTGACACACATCGAAAAAACTGCTGCCTCGGGAATCGATAGATGTTAGATAGATATTAATATATGATGTTGATGATGATGATGATGATGATGATAATGTTACATACTCAGCAACTGTTATCTTGTATTGTTATTAGGTTTTGAAAGGTCTGAGTTATCTTCGTGAAAAACACAGCATTATGCACAGGGGTATGTGTTTTTTGCAGACTTTTTATTTGCAGCTAATATGTTTGTTGTTAAAAAGCAATAAAATACAATAGGATTATTAAGTCATATGTCTAACTACAATTGCTGCATTCATGTTTCGTACAAAACTTTTGTTTGCTATATACAGTGTACACCATGTTCGGAAAAAACATCCGGAACATTATCGATTGTCACTCAAAAAATGTCCACCAATTTTAATAATTTTTGGTACAAATATTTCTGGCACAACTGGCCATCAAATACCAATTTACCACCTCACCCAATGTCTGCTTCTGCACTACCTGGGGAAAAATGAACCAACGAAGTATGCATTAAAATGAATAAAATTACATCAAAAAGCATTCCCAATATTATTGTTTGTGACTTGAAGAAGGATTGATAATTGTAATATTTTTTGGTGCAAACATTTTTGACACAACAGCCCATCAAACGATGTTCTGGTTTCCACCTCACCTAATGTCTGCTTCAGCGCTGCCTGGTAAAACCAAAACAAGTGATATATGCGTTAAAGTGAACAAAAACTTTAATAAATTTTATATCTTCGGACCTGTCGCCCCAAACAGCCAGTCAATTGCACTGTCTAACTGTCGTGCAGCACTGTGTCAACCAGATGACTTTCAGGAATGTGGAATTCAAAAAGTGACTGGTGAAGTCTGGATTGGTCTGAAGCAGAACATCATTGACACTGCTGACAACGAAACGAGAAACCATTTCTGTGCCTGTGGTCATGTAAAGAGCTGACATTTTAAACATTTTTTACTGTAAGCAGTTATAAAACGGATGAACTGTCAGTCCAGGTGACAGAAATGTAAAAGTGTGTTTTATGTCATATTTTGATTAAATAATGATGCTTCTTTGGGCAAAAATACATTATTTTGTTGGCTCTGTTTTCCCCAGGTAGGGCAGAAGCAGACATTGGGTGCAGTGGGAAATTTAACTTGATGTCCAGTTGTGTTAGAAATATTTCTGTTAAAAATTATTAAAATCTGATAATTCTTCTTTAAGCTACGATCAAAAATGTCCAGGATGTTTTTTTCCGGACATGGTGTATATGCATGGCAGAAAAAAAGAACGAATTTAAGTAATTAAAAATGCTCAGCGATGAGAAAAAAAATGACTGTAAACTGCTGCAGATATTTGCATAAACATTGCCACACATTCAGCACATTTCACACATTTGATTTCAAGGTGAGCTGAGGCATTCATATGTTTGCTTTATAGGATGCAGTCTAACATGGGCTGTTTAACAGAAAATGGCTAGTGTGTGGCTGGAAAAGTAACCATAGGTAACAACAACAGTCAACTACTGCTACTACTACTACTACTACTACTGACTGGTAATGGTATGATTGGTACAGATGTGAAGCCATTTAACATTCTAGTGAGCAGTCATGGTGAGATAAAGCTCTATAATTTCAGAGTCATAACAACATCAACAGCAACTACCACTACAACTACTACTTATACTACAACTAGTACTACCATTAACTTTTAATACCGGTAATATGATTGGTACAGATGTGAAGCCGTCCAACATTCTAGTCAGCAGTCGTGGTGAGATAAAACTCTGTGATTTTGGAGTGAGTGGTCAACTCATTGACTCCATGGCTAACTCTTTCGTTGGCACTCGCTCCTATATGTCGGTACGTGTCGGACACAAAATGCTTGTTAAACTGTGTACTTTTTACTGAAGTAGCTGACGTAACACTGAACTTGGTTTGAGCTCTTTTTCTGCTCTTTAGACAGAAAGTATAATGTATTTTACATGTAAGGGGAAATTGCTTCTCAGACGAAAGAGAGTGAGACTGGTAATCAGGAGGTTATGGATTCGACTCTGTGGACAGATGAAATATCTCGGTTTATAATCAGCCACCAAAGTCAACTTAGTCTTACATCTCTGTGGTAGATGAATCAAGTATCGGTCTATTAAGCTGCAGTTAAGGTGGGACACATTCACCTATGTTTTCTGACAGGTAACACTATGCAATGTCATATGGCAGGTGCTGCTCCATAGCTTTTAAAACGTTTGTTAATTTTATTTCTATGTGCATTTCAGCCTGAGCGCCTGCAGGGCACTCCATATGCTGTACAATCTGACATATGGTCAATGGGTCTGTCACTGGTGGAGCTGGCTATTGGTAAATATCCGATACCTCCGCCCACTCTACAGGAGATGGCTATGATATTCTCTGACAACGCAGCAGAGGAGCACATGAACGCTGCCAAGAATGGAACTCCACTGCCAGGTACTAACGTGTGAACAAGATCGTACTGTAATATGTAGAATCGTTGATCGGTGCTGCCCCCTGGTGAACCATTAGCAAGCAAATGCAAGTTTTGGCTGGGATGGTTGAATGCTACCAATCTTTTTCCCCTGGGGTTTCAGGGACCCCCAACTAGCACAACGTATCATTGAACACTGCAAGCATACTTGCTAAATAGCACCTTGATTCGTCGAATGGTGTAAGTAGAGTGCACAAATCGAATGTGACAGACAACAGACAGACCACACCATGGAGAAATGTGTAGCAATAGGCAGAATCGCTTGCACTGCAGTTGAATATGAAATCAGTTTGGGTGATGATCTTTGAGTAGTAGTAGTTGTTGAAGTAGTTGTAGTTGTTGTAGTAAAGGTAAAGATAAAGTCCAGCACTTGCTATAGCATTTCTTACATGAGACAGACTCAAGACCAGAAGTGCTTAACAATCATGGAAGTGGCAGCTGATTGACTTGAGCTAATGATATTGCAGTGCAAGTATGCGGCCATCCATTGCCCGCCTAAGCGAACAATTTGACCCCCGGTTTGCAGCTAGCAGACATACCATTGCCCCAATCAGCCATGCTAGGCCTTCACCCCATAACCCCTAAGCTACTACTCATTTCACATCCCATGGAGGGTAGGAGGCTGAGTTGGCCTGAGCACACAGTAGGTTAGCAACGTGCTCAAGGTTGCTTGCAAATGACGGCAGCGAGAATCGAACCGCAACCTGAAAGTTGCGAGTCGATACTAACCACTAGACCACTTTCACCTACACAGGCAAATAGGTGTGAATAACTTGCCCAAAGTTGTTACTTGGCAGTGCACAGGCTCGGAATTGAACCGTGGACCTTTCTATCTCGTATCCAGCACTCTATCCACTGAGCCACCAAGCCACCATTGTTGTAGTTGTTGTTTGTGCATCTGTAGCATGTCATATAGGGTACAAAATCTATTCTGGTGATGAACCGCTGCCAATGGCTGTTTTTGACTAATAGTAGTAGTTGTTGTTGTTGTAGTTGTCTGTCTGTAGCGTGCCCTGGTGAGTATGAAAACTGTTTAGGCAATTAACCACTGCCAATGGCTATTTTTACACGCGACAGCAGAATGCTTCGCCCGTCTTTGCCATCGTCTGTCTGTCCGTCCGTCCGTCTGTCTGTCTGTCTGTCACACTCGTGATCTGTATCAAAACGGTGCAAGCTAGGATCACGAAATCTTCACTGTGAGCTGCCCCAAGGTCTCTAGTTTATCGTGATAAAATTTCGTGGCACTGGGTGCAGGGGTTCCCCTCAAACGAGGGCGTCAAATAGGGGTAGCCCCCTTAAAAAGATGTCATTTTGCCATTATTGGCTCGAATAATGTGAAAACGGTTGCAGATAGGTACATACATGCTGCTTATCATAACAAGCACTGGTGACAGGCTTTTGAGATTTATCAACATCGATGACCTTGAACGACCTTGAACCCCCCAAAAAGGGGTTTTTAGTGAATTTTTTCGCAATTTTTGGATGCTGCGCACATTTCAACACTGAATTGCACCGAAATGGATGGAGATAGACCAAGACAACCTGCATATGAAATTTTCAGCATTCAATGTAGATTTTAGCAGTCCAAGTCTTGACCCCCTAGATTCAACACGAATTATAGTTTATGTCGCTGTCGCGCGTTACGTGAGCATTGCTCAAACTTCTTGTTGACTAATAGTAGTTATTGTAATTGTAGTTGTCGTTGTTGTAGTAGTATTTGTAGTAGTTGTAGATACAGTAGTTGTCTATCTATCTGTAGCATGTCCTGGTGAATATGAAATATGTTCTGGTGATGAGCCGCTGCCAATGGCTATCTTTGAGCTGCTTGAATATATTGTCAATGAGGTTAGTAAACAGTTGAGGCTGTCAGTTTGTCTGCATCATTGCTTTTTTAACGAATTAATGAAGAGTTTTATGACATTGTATTTTTTGAGTAAGTTCAGGACTTTGTGGATTGCTGTATTTAAAGTTTGAAAACGTTTCTTACTCAATTGTTTATTAGCATTGATTATATCTCATTAATGCTTTGCAGTGCAGTTTGCTGATTACTGAAGTAGTCAGTCGATTTAGGAGGATAGACAGTTTTTGCAGAAAGCTCCGCAGACTTGGATTAAAATGGGAAAATAAAAGTATTTATTGGCCAATACCAAATTGTATAAAATTTCATGGAAATGTGCTTATTCTGTGGAAATTGGCAGTTCAGCTGTTCAGCTCAAAATTTTTGAAGCCTGTGGAAAACTGTGGATCCTGGTTATTTTGGTTGGTGGCATGTCGCAGCTGTAACATATTGCGTCAAGTCAATGAAGTTGCTGTATGCCAGGCTTAGTTACTAGTTGGATGGCTGATTGTCTGCAGGCAGGTATACCATATTGGTGTGAAGCCAGCCAGCCAGCCAGTTCAATTCAGCTGTTTATCCTCCGCGGGTTGGTAAAATGAGTATCAGCTTTCCAGCTGAGTGTGATAAAGGTAAAGGTGTCAATTTGTATAGCGCATTTCACGTACAACGCCTGTAGTGCGCTTTTCGTCACTAACCCGAGCTGCCAGCCACACGGCCACCACGTGCAGCCTGCAGACACAGGCTAACGCAGCAGCCAGCTAGGCAGCCCTAGTCAGCTGTACTAAGGTCACCACCTTCCTTAACCCATATAAATAAATGAGTTACTGCTCATTTTACCGTCCCACAGAGGGTCGAAGGCTTAGTCGACCTAGCTGGCAGGCTTCACACCGAGATGGTTTACCTGCCCGCAGGCAGTCACCCATCAGAGTACTAGCCGGGCCCGGCGTAGAGTAACTTCGTTTCAGCCGAAACGCATTACCAACTACACCACGCCACCAATTGATAAATGGCAATGGTGAGTGTGGTACTGTAGCTCTGATTGGCCTGCTCCAAAAGTCGGCAGCCACATGTCGCTCATGCTATATTCGTCAAATGAACTGGATGAACTCTCGCAATGACGGCGCTGTTACTATGTTTTGTTGTTTTGGTTGCAGCCACCGCCAACATTACCATCAGAATATTTCTCTCAAAGTTTTCAGAGTTTTGTCAATAGCTGGTGAGTCTTTTTCCACCTGCTTTATGTATCTGATTGACAAAAACGGTCTCCTAATTGTTGTAGCATCTTCCTAGGTTCAGCAATTTACGATGTCCTAATTATGTCTTAGGAATTGACTACTGAACGTTTGGCCTAAGTCACCTCAGCAGATGCCCTAGGTTTTTTTTAATGTAAGTTATTTTTACGTATTTCCTGGGATTTTTTGGTAAATCACATTTTGTTTCTAAGATATTGTTACTTCAGATTTTTTCCTTACTTTTTTCCAAGCAATGGTTTAGGAAGTTTTGTAAATTAGGCGCCAGATGCTTTCTCATGGTGTTATAAGTGTTGTTCTTGTTTTTTTCTTGTGATTAACGTTTACATACGCACCCCAGCTATTAGATTTCAGTTTAGATCTTCATCTGTATTTGCCAACTAGCAGCATAGGACTGGTGGTTTGCCTGCTATTTGCAATTGCATGCTTTGGCTGGAGTTTGGCATCATATTTCTTTTTTTCTTATTCCAATTTAACCCCACAAATACACTCGCTAACAGTTTAAGCAGGATGCACAAGTGTGACAGACAATTAGCGATTACAGCCAGAAACGTGTTATTCTGTAGAAATTGCAGTTTTCTTCGTTTCTTTATTTTGTTGTGCGATATGTTAGTTCTCATAGTGTATATAATTTTGTTTTTGTGAACTTATCAGTTTAAAGAAGAAGCCAAAGGAAAGAGCCGACTTGAAGTTCTTAATGGTATGCTGGTTGTTGATTATTTTGTTGTTTTTATTATTTTTTTGTTTGCCAAAAACTGTTTCACGGATAAAATACGGCTGTACAGTGGCAAAAACATAAAATGACTTTTCACTGTAGGTAGTTTTGCAGTGTTAAGTTTTTGTGTTGCTGCGTATAAAATTAATATTATTGACATTTACGCAGCCAGTCCTTGCTAGAAGCGTTTGTGAAATTTTGCCAATTTTGAAAGTTTTGGTTGCTAGGGATGTGCAAAAATGAACTTTAAAATGGTTGAATTTGTGAATTTTTTTACAAGTTTCGGAATGGTAAGTCAAGAATTGACAGTCTGTTGATTCAGGCTGTTTTCATGGAACATTTGTTTCTCGTTGACTGTGACTGCCTGCCAGTGCTTGAAGTCTATTTGATATACTGGCGAGCGCTAAAATTCTGTCAGGAATGAAGACCGATGAACTGGTCTAGGTGTCACAAGATCTTGGGGCCTGGCGTGAACTTGTGGTCGCATGTGTTCACTAGAGAGAGAGAGAGAGAGATTATTAAATCATTATTATTTTGATGATTACCATTATCAGTAGGCAGAATTGACTGTTGCAGTGCCAGCAGTTTCGCCTATTGCTACACATTTTATCTTAGTTTGGTCCGTTTGTTTCTGCCTATCACATTTATGCGCAGTATTCCATGATTGAACCGTTCGATGGATTCGGATGCCATTTGGCAGGTACTTGTGTTGTCCGATGGTTCATTGTGTCAGATGATGTCCCAGGAGAATGGGACATATGCGAGTCAAATTCTGGCCAAAACATGCCATCAGTCCTCCGCTGCCAGTAGGCAGATTGGTCTTTTATCAAATTACTTTGGTGCATTGTTAAGTAGTTATCATCATTGTCACTGTTACTGTAATGTTTGTCAGGGTCATCCATTCATCAGAAAGTCAGAGCAGGATTGTGAGAAGGAAGTAAATTTTGGTCGGTGGGTCTGCCTCGTAATGGGTCTAGCAACATCGTCCGACTAATCTTGTGTTGTCCAATTTAGCGGTGAATTCTACAGGTGCAATGAGAAAGTTGTCAACTGTCAATTTGGCTTCAGCTGTTAAAGTTGTAGTTCAGCATTCTGGCAGTTATTGTCATTGTTTTTCGTATTCGTATTTTGGTACCACTCAGTCAATTTCATTGGCATTCGTTTAGTGGCAGCAAATGATTGTATCATAGTTGTTGATAATGTAGCATTTTTTAGTGAAATTGATTAAAGTATGGCATTTTTGTCAGCAAAATACATTGCATTGGGTATTTTCAGCCAAAAAACGTTGGCTGCAGTGCATCGGTGGAAATCACTGTGAATAAAACAACGCGCAGCAACTCGGTGTGTCGCTGTTGTGTAGTCGGAATTTCTAGTCAATTCGTGGCAGTGGCATCGATCCTAGTCTAAAGGGAGAGGGGCATCCCCCCCAATGAAAAAATGTCGGGGTTTGCTGCCTTCTTCCCATCTCCACTGGCCTCAATTTTTGGCCATTTGGGTTTTAAGAGACCCATCTGTGTGAGCATGGAAATATCGATTTGCCCGCAGATGAAATTCTGCTGTCTTTTTCTCCCAAATACATGTGGATCGACGCAACTGGTGTGGTGGATTTATCATTGCTTCAGTTGCTGTGTTAATGAGCAATTTCCAGTGAACTGGGACCAGCTGGAACTAAGTAAGGTTCAGCCAAGATCCCTTATGCAGTTCACAAGAACTGCTAACTGTCTGTTTGCCTGGTAAGGTAAAGTAAGGGATCAGCCAATTTTCATTTATTTCTTCTGAACCTGTCTAGCAGATTTTTTGATGTTGATTAGTTTAGTGGAATGATTCCGCAGTAATGATTGGATAAGGTACTTATTGTATGCCGTCATGAATGGCTGTTCTATCATTCTGTAACATTTCAGTCAGTCACTGACTGAGTTAAATAAGTAAATTGAGGGCTTTTGGATTGTTTAAAATGCAAAAATATATCTGTGTATCATGGTGGAGCCATGACACTATGTATCTATGTGTCAATATATTAAATGTTCAGTATTCAATAATCATTTACTGGTGGTGAAATATTTTTGTTTTGCAGTGGAATTCTGCTGATTGCTGAAGCAATCAGTCACGAAACATGGATTAAAATTGGAATACAAAGTAGTGACTGGCCAGTGCCCGATTACATGAAATTTCGCAGAAATGGGCAAATTCTGCAGCTCAGCTCAAGATTCAGCAGCCTACGAAAAGCTGTGGTACCTAGTTATAAATAGCGCGTTTGCATGATTACGCAGCGAAATTTTATTACCAGAAAAGACGAATTGTGTATATTGTTGGATCATGCACAGTTGTCGTAATTAGGTGAAAGATGGCAGCCGGTTATGCACAGAATTATGCACTCGCATTATCACATAATTTCACAATCGCTAATGTCGGAGGTGGTCGCCTGCTGTCTGTATGAGTTATTCTTTTTCTTCCACGTTTACAGTCCAAATATTTCTAGTCATTCAGTGTTACTGCCACATGCATGAGGAGTGGTTACATTTTGCAGTTTGGCCTTTTACTTATTTGAGAAAACCCGGAAGTCTTGGTTATTTAACAGCTGTCCAGAGAATTTAGGTAATTCAACCAAAAAACAGTGTGTCGAGCTGTTCACGTGAACCCACTTCAGAATTATGGATTGTCACTTGCCGTATGGGTTTTACACAGTGTTACCTGCCACACAACACAGGTGAACATGCCCCACCTTAACCCCGGCCATGTAGGCTGGTAGGCTCATTTTCCTACCTTGGATGGATAGTAGGCTGAGTTGAACTTTCAGGTGAAAGTCATGAAAGTGTGATAAGTGTTGATCCTAGTCGGCTTGCAGTTTTTCTTTACTTTTTTAGCAACACTTTGTGAAATGACGTTGGATGTAATACTTTTTCGTTATCACTTTAGTCATACCGTCTGGCTTGCTATTCATATCGATACTAAACTCTTCTTAAGAGCAAAGAAGCTATTTTTAGTTTCTGTGTTCGATAATGCTACGATGTTGTTTGGTGTGACTGTCCTGAGGATAAACTGATAAACAGCACTGCTTTTTTCCCCTGGACATTTCAACGTTATCAAGATAACCAACTTGGATGTCTACGAGGGTCATCCCAAAAGTTTCCAGCCTTGACATATTAGACAGTAATATTTTCCACATCTTATACATCAGTGAAACTTAAATCCTTTACTGACTCATACAAGTCTATTGCGTTTAGGACGTCATTGTAATTTATGACGTCATAGAGCACTAAAACGAAGCGATTTGGAGCGCTAATGCAAACAGCATAAAATCAGGCTCACTGTTGTATGATAGTTTTTTAGTCTGTAGCTGGATTTGTAAAAGTGGCGCCCTGTGAAATCTAATTTTGTGAAAACCCTGACAAATATGCATATGAATTTTTAATTTGCATATGTGAATATACGATAGTTTACGATACGATATATACGATAATATAATATACGATAATTTGTGCTGACCGCAAATATAAGGATTTGAGTGAATTACGGTTTCAAGCAAAAATAAGGGGTGGTTACAGTTTTTTGAGTGTCAGTATATTACTCAAAAACTTTTTATTGTCTATACATCAGTAAAACGTACCTTCCTTGCCTATTCGTGTGCGCTGCTTGTGGAAGTGATGTCATTGTAATTTACGACGTCAAAGAAGCATTAAGTTGAAACGATTTGGAGCACTAATACAAGCAGCATTTGAATCAGGCTGGTAGGTGCATGAAACTTATTCAGTCTGTAGCTGGATTTACCAACCTGGGCTCTATGGCATCTGATTTTATGAAAGCCCTGACAAATACATTTATGAATTTTTTATTTGCGTCTTTGAGCATACTACAGTCTAACCTGCGATGGTCGCAAATAACATCATTTCAGACAATTACGATGTAATGCCAATATTTAACAGTATCAAAAAAAATTTTTTGACAATATTACTGTTAATTATATCAGTTGTGTTAATGGAAGGCCAGTCAAGATTTGTGATTAGTTACATGGGCCCCTGATGCGCTGGGGGCTAGAAGCGAGCCCCACGCTGTAGTCCCCTAATTTTAGCTCTGCACTATAGTCCAAAGTCTACAGTTACCAATCTGGCTGTTCACGACTGTGACTTAGTACACATTAAGACCACTATGCGTACAGTAATGACCTGACCACCAATGACTATTTGTTTTGAAATCTGAAATACGATCATGGTGGCGTCTGCTATCCACGATGATGAATGACTCAAACCTTCTACTTTGACGCTAAAAATTGTTTCTATTTAATGCTCGATGACGTCATAAATTACAACGACGTCATATCTGCAGCAGACTCATATGAATGAGTCTGTAAAGGAGGTACATTTCACTGATGTGTAGATTGTAGAAAATATTGTTGTCTAATATGTTGAGGCCGGAAACTTTTGGGATGGCCCTCGTAGAACTGGGCGTTGCAGTTTCTGTCTAATGAAATGCACACTGTCACAGTGTCGCAGTTTCTTGTATTGTTGTAGCATCTTCCTAGGTTCAGCAATTTACGATGTCCTAATTATGTCTTAGGAATTGACTACTGAACGTTTGGCCTAAGTCACCTCAGCAGATGCTCTAGATTTTTTTAATGTAAGTTATTTTTACGTATTTCCTGGGATTTTTTTTGTAAATCACATTTTGTTTCTAAGTTATTGTTACTTCAGATTTTTTCCCTACTTTTTTCCAAGCAATGGCTTAGGAAGTTTTGTAAATTAGGCGCCAGATGCTTTCTCGTGGTGTTATAAGTGTTGTTCTTGTTTTTTTCTTGTGATTAACGTTTCCATAATTGTGTTAGTACTGCAGCATGTGTCAACCCAGCTCTGAGTTTTTATACGCTTACAGTTACACAAGAAATGGACACCGTGCCATTTCTTGTTAATCTACACTGTGTACGGAAAAAATAACCCCTTAGACATCGCACAATAAAATCGTCAAATCTGAACGAATCTGAATAAAATTTTGTACACTAAATCCACAATAAACTAGTGACGCAATCGCCAAATTTCGTTGAAAAATATTATTTCTGAGCGGAGTTATTAATTGTTGAATATCGCTGACAACATATCTCCATCACCAATACATATGGCGATACATAGGTTGTCGCTCGATCGAAAGTGACGTTTGTTGACGCAATCAAAATGACGTAAACAATAACAAAGTCGTATTTTCTGCAGACGTTCGTGTTTTAATTAAGCTGTTGAGACACGACAAAGAGTATGGTGCTACAAGTTTATCGCGGAATTTCCCAGCAAGCCGAGGACACTGTCAGGATTAAACAAACAGTTGTTTAATACTGGACACTTCACGTTTTGTGGTGATTTCACAAAAACCGCTGTAACTGTTGTTTGCGTCGGCAGATTTAACTGAAATTTGGCACTACAATGGACGATGCATTGTTGCTTTACAATTTTGCCAGAATCAGATGTTGTTTGTTGGAGTTATGCAAATATACAGAAGGGGTTTATGGTAATGCCATACTGCTAAGGGGGTAATTTTGTTACAGATTTTCAGCAATTAAAAACTCTGCTCAGCAATAATATTTGTCAACGATATTTGGTTAATTCTTCAGCAATTTATTGGGGATTACGTGCACAAAATTTGATTAAGATTCGTTGAGATTTGACATTTTTATTATACTATGTCTAGGGGGTTACTTTTTTCCGGATACAGTGTATATTAGTTGTGTCAAATTAATCCCTGTCTTAGTCCCATTATTGACGTATCACGTATTTGAAAATGATCTTCGTTTGCTGCTAGACTTTGAACCGAGATGAGGGGTTCTACCAACTACCCCACCTCTATCTCTGATTGTCCTCTGTGGTGACATCTAGCGACGAACAAAAATTGTTCTGAGGAATTGTCAGCAATTAAACTAATAAAGGTTGTGATTTGATGAATTTAAAGTAGAGCTTATTAGTTCCTGCATTATTCAATTTATGAGTTTATTCACAAGTGTGTAAATTTAGTACCTAGTTACTTTTCTGTTCTGTTTATGTAGCCACTTTACTTTTTGAAACTTGATTTCAAATGTATGACTTTTATACATTATACCAGAAAACTATAGCTTTGCTATGTACGTGGTGTATTTTGAAGCATTTGTGCACAGTGGGCGTGCATGTGTTTGATTATGCAGCTGTACCAATAGGTCGCATTATGTGTGTTTGTCTGTCCGTCCGTCTATCCGTCCCATACAGTCTGCTGCCTGGAAAACAAAAAAAAACCCGCCTAACTGCAAACCAAATCAGAATCAGAATCTGCAAACGTTTTGCAGGGTGGGAGTACGTGGTACGATAGCCTTCATTTGACTGAAAAGGTCAAAGGTCAAGGTCATGGGATGTCACAAACTTCTAGAAAATGAACGCATGTCTTGCGTACGTGTTCACTTGCGGCTGTTGGATCACTCGCTAGCCAGCTCGCACGCCCACGGCACACTAGGCAACTATACGGACGGACGGTTACATGTCGGCCCATGGCTTACAGACATGTGGGCTCGTTTGAACGTGTCCAGTGTTTGAGAAATATATCCGGGATTGCAATCACTAATGTCAAGTGTTTGACAGTCAGATTTGATGTGCAATTGCAGCAGCTGACTCGGGGCCAGTTTCTGAACTGAACAGTTTACTCATCGGTAAACCAGCCACCGTATCACAAACGTTGTTTATCACAAGATTCGTAATTATCGTGCAAAATACAATAAGCCCAATAAAACTCCCCAAAAAATCGCAGTCAAACACACCAGGTTGGGCTTTTTCAAAAAAAACTCTGGTTTTTCAGCTTTGGTTAACTGATTGGGTAAGAACTGGAAACTTGCCCCAAGTCTACATCAACGGTTCATTTTCAGGACAATTATTGTACATTTCTTGCAATGTGCACATATTGCATACAGTGTTTAACAGTGTGAGTGTGCATAGCTTATCAGGGCCATAGCCAGCCGTTTCCAAATGGTGGGGGATCGACTCCGCCATAGTTAGTTAATCAGCCCTCCATTTATCCAGCCAGCCAGCGGGTCGAGGGACTGTTGTACGCTCCTCCATAGTGGGGCAGCTGCAAACGCATTTTTACGCATATAAGACTCAAATCATGTCCGGTCACATTTTTGGTCACTTTTGTACCACTTTTTACGCGCGAGAGCTAGCATAGCTATAGCGCGTATTAGCTGTGGTAATTCTGTATTGTGTCTTGCGTCTGTGTCTGTCACGTCCCAGTATCATTTCAAGTCCAGGTGCGAGGGAGACTTCGGGTTTTCACCATATGATAGCTCAGAGTCTCTAGTAGTTTGTGACAAAATTTCATGCCGCTGGGTGAGGGGGTCCCCCGAACGAAAGGAAGAAAAAGGGGCAACCCCTAAAAGACGTTATTTTACCGCTATTGGCTTGTCTAGCGTGAAAATGGTTGCAGATAGGGACATACTGCTTATCATAACAAGCACTGATGATGAGCTTCTAAGGAATGTCAGCATCGATGACCTTGAATGCCCTTGAACCCCCAGAATAGGGGGTTTTAGTGAAATTTTTCTATTTCGGTTTGACACACATTTCAACAGGAAATGTCCTTGAATTTTTTTCTTCCCAAACTGTGGCCACAGTTTGGGAAGAAAAAAATTCAAGGACTTTTCAAGGACCTTAAACTCACTTTTCCAGACCTATTTCGTCAACGTTTCTGCCAAGTTACAGAGGTTTTAGTTATGAGAATTTTAGAGAGTATGCAATGTTTTGGCATCAAAAGAAAACCATTAGGCAGCACAAAAAAAATAAAATTTCTAACCTTACACAGCAGGTAATACTTGCAAATCCACTTTAGTTCATTGTCCAGTTTGCAATATTCACAGATATTACTGTACTTAGATTCAAGGACTTTCAAGAACCTTTTACATCAAATTCCAAAACTTTCAAGAACCTATTCCATTTTCAAGGACTTTCCAGGCCCTGGAAAATGAGCATTTTTTCAAGGCCCTGTGGCCACCCTGTTTCAAGAGTGAATTGCGCTGAAATGGCTGGAGATAGACCAAGATAACCTGCATATGAATTTTTCAGCACTGAATGTAGATTTTACCAGTCCAAGTTCGGACCCTCTAGGTTCAAGAAGGCCTGCGCACGTGGGTGTCAAAAAGGGGTAATCCTCTATAAAGTGGTTATTTATCCGCTATTGGCGTGTCTAACGTGAAAATGGTTGCAGACAGTACAGACATGCTGCTTATCATAACAAGCACTGGCGACGAGCTTAATGTAATGTTAACATCGATGACCTTGAATGGCCTTGAACACCAAAATAGGGGTTTTTAGTGAATTTTTCGTGATTTCGGGCTGTGACACACATTTCAAGAGTGAATTGTGCTGAAATGGATGGAGATAGACCAAGATTACCTGCAAACAGGAAATGCTATAGGCTCTCGCGCGTCTCATGAGCATTAGCTCAGATTACTTGTTCTTATTCCGGTTGATAGAGGAGGGAAGTTCTGAGGGAGGGATTCTAGAGGGGAGGTTCAGTCGAACCCCACTGGCTATGGGCCTGCTTTTACGGGCAACAGTGTGAACTGAATTCACTTATTTTTGCATGTGTACAATGTCTGTCGTACAGATAGTGTGCTGTCGTAACTCGCAATGCTGTGGTTGAGTATACTTATTTTACTATGACGTCAAAATCGGATTCGTGTGTAATTTTTTTTTCAAAATGTGTAAATCATGCAGTCATTGAGAGTTATTCCATTGCATGATCTAGCGAGGTCCATGCGCCAAGTTTTCTTTTTCGAGTTTGTTTTTTGTTGTACTTTTTGAGTCATTTTTAGGTGTAACAAAACTCTCGTGCTTCTAGTTGCGATCCATCCTTGAAGAAAACACATGTCCCAGAAATGTTATTGCACCCTCAACAGTTTTTTTGTTTGCTTTCGAGATACACAGCTTTATTGAAACATCACATCTAGTCCATTAAGCTGCAGTATTTTGTATCTTTACTTTAGTTTTTGTAGGTGCTATTCAGTATGTCACTTTGTTCGATAATATTACACGAAATGTCACAAAGTAAGAAATATTAAATAATATTCCTCTGTACATACTTCCCTGCCAGACTGCAGTTGGAAGCACGGGAATTTTGTAGGCCTTGTGGTTTGTTTGGATGCACGTTTTATGTATGCAGAGTTGCTTGTTTTCATTATGCTAAGTGCTAATTGCAGTTTGCATGTACATGTAATTACTCTGTGTTCCACAAAGAAATGTGACCCTTTTGACTATTTGAAAAAGAGTTTCAGTAATACCAGCTTCACATTTCATGCATTAATCCTACAGTTAATGTTACATGATAGGTCTGTAATTGGCCACTGGACTTTCATGTGGAGACAGCATGCCGCAGAAATTGTTGCTAGATTTCTCAAGGTACAGTGTGAACGGTTTGAACATGCAAAGCTGTGGTGGGCTGTATATGTGTGTTTGTTTCGTATTCTCTAGATATGTTTGTGGCAATAATTAGCGAAATCGCAAGACATCTGAAAGAGATATCACAAAATAAAAGGGTGACGTTTTTTGTGGAACAGTTACGCGGTTACAGATTTACACTTGGTGGGTGAAGTGCATACGCTGCCTCTGCCTCGGATTCTTATGTTGCGTTGCCGGTGTCACATTACAGAGTCTCCCCCATGACAAGAGTCTCCGGCCGCACCGGCTACGCGGTGAGTCAGAAAACATGGCATCACATTTTTCCATCTCTTTGCCAGACGTTGAGCGATTTGCAAAATTCTTTCGCCGACATGTTCTGCGGTGGATAAATATAATTTGCAATAATGCGATCAATTAATGTTGGGTGGCGATCAGTTAGTCGTTGCTTGGCAAAATCTATTTTTTGGAAAAAGCCTAGTATTTGAAAAATAGCTTTTTGTTTTTTTTCAAAAAGTTTTTGAAAAGTATTTATTAGAGCTGTCGAAGCATGAATTTTTCAACACATCAATGTATTGCTTATATTGTAGGTGGACTACATCGAGAGGGTGATTGGAATGACGACCGACAAACTCGTGGCTGTGTCGCAGGACCGTGGCAGTAGTGATGAACGACAACAAAACCATTTATAATTATTTGAATGAATATTATTCAACAGCTGTAGTATTTATCGGAACACAAATTCTAAAATCAACCCGAAAGTTGGACTTTTGAGTTTTTTTCAGATTTTTTAAAAACCTATAACGTTGTAGGTTTCTAAAAGCAATTTTCCGTCCCTCTTACGCATCGCAGCATGCTGTAACTGTGACGGAGGTCATCTTGAGACAGTCCCATGTGAATGTCGTAAACGTTTTGTAATTTTGCTTCCAGTCGTTATGTTCATTCCAGATGTACTATGTAAAATGTAGATAATATCGCAGCTAAGCTGGTCAACTTGTAAATAGATGAAGAATCAGCCTAACGTGTTGTGACCAAGTCTTGTATTTCTGCTATACTTAGGCCTATACTGCCGTCCCAATACATGTAGGTCGCATTACTGCTCTTGCAGTGGTGAAGCCAGAAATGTAAATTGGGGGATGGCTTGTCTGCCTTCCTCTCCGCTCCCTCTTTCCTTCTCTCCTCCCATGCACTTTCTGTCCTTTTTTCCCCAATTGCTTTCCCCTTTCCCCCTCCCTTCTATTACAAGTAGGATGCCTAAATTCCAGCTAGGTGGTCTGAGGAACGCTGTCAGCTCCGCCAAGCCCAGCTGAAATCAAATTTTGGTGCATTATAGCCTAAAATTGTGATCTGTGGCAACAATTGTAATTATTTGCCTCAGACTCTAATATCTGTTTTAACGAAAAATTCAGATTGGGGGGTCCGGGCCACCTTCTCTACACCTCTGGGGTATTAGCGTCTTGCATTCGGGTTCTTAACTTGAAAGCAAAAAATTAAACGTACCAAAAATTGTCCCAAACGTTTGCCATGATAGGAGTAACTGGCATGCCACTTTTCGTCCTGTCAGCTAGGTCAAAAGTCAAGGTCATCGACATCAGAAACTTTCAGTGATTCAGAGAATGATGCATATCTCGTGTATACATTACTTAGTTGGATTACATGCTGGCGCCCACTGCACACTAGATGCAGCGCAGTGGGCGACGGTTGGCGGCATACGTGTCTACGTCCGTGCTTATTGTACAAACAACTTAGGTGTGTGTTTGCAGTTTTATTATACACGAGTATTTTCTTACAAGAAATGCTATACTTGTCGGCATTGATGTAGGCCGGGAACTTTTTTCCGTTTCTTTCTGTGATGGATTGTTATCGTGTAATTTCAGCGGATGTATATGTGTGTTGATCATTCTGTGTCCATTATTCACAATGTCAATTAAAATCAAAAGCTAAGTCTTGTTTTGCTTGGAGCATTTATTGTGTAATTTGACTTTGGAGTTTATAATTTCTTTACCACAGTGATTTGTTCCAATTATTGCCATTATGACATCATCAGGAAAAGGTAAGCTTAGCATCTAACTGAGCCTCTGCAGTGTGGAAGAGAAGCAAGAGAGTTGTTGATGAAAACTGTACATGAAAACATGACAGATTGGGGACATGGAAATAGTTAACATTTTGTAAAAAAATGTAGAATTTAAACGTCATAAAAACTGATGAGATAGGCTTATTCCAGAGCTCCAGAATTCGCCCAGGGCACTGCCTAATGGCGGAAGAGGCAAAAAAAAAGAGTCAAACTAAATTTGTTCTAATAAGGCCAAAAGAAGAGATATGAGCTAATGCTCACGAGACGCGCGAAAGCCTATAGCAGTAACGGTTCAGTAGTGTAGCGGAAAATTGGGGTGTTCACGCTAAGTTAATACACAAATACAAAATTCTCTATCTGGATCGCATAACGATAGTCGCGTGGCGCCACCTTATGAATGACAAAGACTTGTGTCGCAGCTCAAAAGTGCCAAAAAATCCATTAAACCCATTTTGGCGTTCGAGGTCATTCAAGGTCATTGAATTCGTCGCCAAACGAGAGCCACTGTACGACTTCCTATTAGTGATTAATAGTAACCTAGGCCCCATCTTGCACCGTTACTGAGATACAGCAACTTATTGGCCAAAAATCGCAAATTTTGCCCACCCCCTCTCATTTATCGCCCTCGTTCGGGTGACCCGCTTCTAATTTATGGAAAAGCTTTATGGTTCCTGAAACTAGAGTCTTCCAGGCAAGCGATGGTCAAGATTTGGTTATCTTAGCTTGCACCGTTTTTGACTGATCCACCCGTGTGACAGACGGACGGATAGACGGACGGACAGACAGAGAATTGCGATGTACAAAACGCGGACGCGCTGAAAGCAGTAGCTGCTTTCACGCGTAAAAATTCTACACAGTGTTCAGAAAAAACACCCACTCGCGTTTTCTTTTGTATCTTCGTGGAAAATGTTATTTCCACAAAATTCCACAAAAACTAGTATTCCATCCGTATAAAATTTAAATATTTTTTCTACTGGTGACGTCATATTTCCATGTTTGTAAATTATGAGTTTTACCATTGAAGACAGATATTTGATAAAATGTTTGCAAGTCAGCAAGGGTTATGGAGCTGCAAGTTTGTGCAAGATGGTTCTGGACAATGGACGGACAATTGGATATTGACAAAATGATACTTTTAATTAAAAAAAATTGACATGACTGGCAGTATCAAGCTCTTTGACAGAGGGCGGGAAAGTGGTCATCCACGCAATGTCGTACTGTGCGTACGCCAGCCAACATCAACAAAGTTGAGGATCTCACACTCGGCCAAGAAGATAAACCACTGAACCAGTTCACAATGGAACATTACATGACGAATTAGCATACTTTTGGGTTCAGTCAACACAATGAATGATCAATTTATGTGTTTTAACATTTCATCATGTTTGTCTTCAACGGTAAAATCCAAAATTTACAAACAAGGATACATGACGTCAGCAAGACGTCACCAGTAGCAAAAATACCTAACTTCTATATCGATGAAATACTTGTTTCCTCCTAAACATTTCCTGAAAATTTTGTGCAAATCTAATCACTTTCCATGGCGATATAAAAGAAAACGTGTGTTTTTTCTGAACACGGTGTATGCTTCCAGTTGCAGTCTGGTGAAAATGTAGGGATGGGAAAGGACCAATTTATTTTTATTTCATGACATTCTGTGTAATATCACACAAAACTTCTAAAACAGATACGTAAAAATGCTTCAACGTAACAGACAACAGTTTTGATTCATCAGAAAACTTCGGAAGCAAACTAAAAACTGCACCAATACTTTGAAGTGCTCAGTAAAAAGTTCATGGACAGAGGTTTTTCGGGACGGATGGCAACTGCAAGCAGAGAAATTTTAAAGCAAATTTTCATTACATCATGTGTTTACTGAATGATACGTAATGCCATTACATACGTACCAACACCCGAGCTCATTTTCTACACGTTTATTTACCATAGCGAACAGTTTATTTAACAAACCTCTTAGTATTGCAACACACAGAAAGGTAACATATTAACACACAAGTGCAATTTAAGCAAAGAAAAACCATTAAACATGACATTTGTTGTCAGCAGGGGCATCTACTCCACACCATAAAACATGGTAGCAAATTCTCCAGCGCAAGGAGGAATCGTAAGGAGGAATTTTTCAGCCCATCACGGGAGGAGGAGGATTTGGTATAATTTTTGATAGTGATTATATAATATTTTCTCTGCAGCTTGTACCAAAATCTGCGGTGGCTGGGGCTTCACCCAGACCCCCTTTTTGAAGAGTCTTCCCGGGCCCCCTAGACAGATAGAAGGACATAGCCTGGCAGGAAACAGCGAAAGAAAAAGGGGCGAGAAAATCAAAAGGGGGTGGAAAAGTGTTTGATGTGACAGCTCAAAGAGAGAGGATATAGATGCCCCTGGTTGTTAGCAGAAATCGCACACCACAACAAAACATATGAACAAAGTGTTCAACATGACGACTGCCCTTCACTACAATGATCGAGGCTGATAGTTTTCAAAACTGTCTTGATCACTTGACCAATATAACACGTCTGGACATCCAAGGATGCATGGAAACCATGCACAAAGTGCAAGCACCTCCCCCTCCTCAAATACACCCTTGTTCAGACACTGTTTGCACTGACAGCCCAGTGCATCCAAAATCCACAATTTTTCAACAAATTCAAGACAAACTTCCTAACATTGCATGACAAATGTGGGAATGCCATCCCATCTCCTTTCCTAAGTACACCCCTGCTTACAACATTTCATATAATGACTATGCTAAACATACACAATTTAACGAAACCTAAGCAACATTTTCATTTTACAATCTATACCAACAAAAAATTACAGAAACATCTTTTCATCTGACATTCAGTAGCTCTTTTGCCATACGATTATTTTGAACAAAATGCAGTAAATTACAACTACATTAAATCAACACATTCGCTCAACACTCAGTAGCATTTTCAATTATACGCTTCTTATAAACAAAAAAATGCAAAAATTTCCTTAAGTTGAACACATACGTTCATTCACTCAAGACATATTCAATGGCTGAACTGATACAAGAAGGTGCTACTCAAGCAAGGTTACTGCATCTCAAAGATTCAATTCGGCATAGTGTCAGACAAGCAAATTTCCTATGTCTCCAAAGTCCGATTCAGGAAGCCAACAGACAAGCAAATTTAAAACATGTACACCAGTGATTTTCAACCGGGGTTCCGCGGAACGCTTGGGTTCCACGAGCACTTACCAAGGGTTCCGCAGCTGGCCTGCAGTAAAATTGACCTTGCTTGCGAATTCATGCCAGACAATGCCGTAGGAATACTCAGCATCGTTTTTTTTGGTTTGAAATTGTGTTTCTATGCATTTTTTTTTGCATAGACTTACTCTGTTGAATCATTTTTGTTGTTAGTAAAATTTTTGGCAATTTGCATTTTAGGCCTATATTATAATGCAGGCCTAAGCTTCCTATGCACGACATTATTTAGCTGCAATTAGGCATTATCGGAAAATGGAAATGAAGAAGAAGAAGTACATATTGATGAAGGTTATGGTTATGAATACGAAATCGTTTGGCCATTTACTTAGTTAATTCAATTCTTGAATAATGAAATAATAAATTAATTGAATAATTAAATAATGAAAATTAAAACGACACGTAGGCCTGTCTTTTTTTAGAGCGTTCAAGTGATAAATTTTCTGGGTTGGTGGCGGGGCTAAGCAGCCGTCGACGACCGCCTCACCAGTCGTGTTTGGTTAAATACAATAACATACTGCTGCCTGTTAATGCGCTCAAATTTCATATTATAATTGTTTATCTTTGTCTTTGTCGTCCTCATAATGACTCTGCCCTCAGTGCCCTGCTAGGCAAATGAGACCGTAGACACCCTATAGCTTCATCCTCGCGTACGTCGCTGGACTCACGGATCAATTCATGGGGTTCCGTGAGTGACCTTGATGCTTGTGTAGGGTTCCGCGGCAGCAAAAAGGTTGAAAAACACTGATGTACACTAAAACAGTGGCAACTGTTTGACTGATTTTCCACGACCTTACTGCACCTCCTAGACCTGATTCTGTGACTTCCCAGGCCGCAGAAAAATTCAACCTTTATTTGTTGGTTAATTTCCAGGTCTGTACGTGTCTTCATTACACACGAATCACTGAACACATTCAAAGAAAATTGGAAAGACTCAAATGACAATCAATAGGGATGTGTCTCTTTATTAACACCTCATGCTAACAGATCTACTCGAGCTGATCCAGACATTCTGTTGAGGCCTCTCCAAAGAGTTAACCCAGGCATCAAACTTCAACCTAAACGCAAAATTTAAACCTCAGCGGCCACATACTCAAAACTTCTTCTGACGGCTTTCGGAAGATTTCTCATCTGGCAAAAATTCTCAGAATAAGATGCACATTCTAGAAACATCACAGAAAAAAATCTTAGGAAAGACAACAGAAAGCTTTATGGTACTCATCCAGCCAACCGACTAGCTCTATTTGACCACATACCGAGCCTCCATTTCACTGAAGAAAAAGTATCTATCCAGTCACAAGCAATTCATACGTACACATTGTCTCTGAATAGGGTTAGAACGGTTTTGCTATTGGAATATTTAGTATTACCGGTACCCAATATTTGCAAGTATTGGTAGTCAGTGATATTTTAGTGACTGTCATATCCCATACCAATCAATACTGCTCAGATATCTTGATGCCAGTGGTGTGGCAGATGCCACCAGACAATGGCAGGCAGACTGCAGAGAAGTAAGTAAAGCTAGAGTCCTCGGCAAGTGACAAGAGATTGCAGGTAACCAAGCAAACTTAATAGTTGTGATTATCCCCTCTATCTATTGCGCCGTTGCATGTAAGCTTGGAAACACAGAGGCAGTAAACAAATAAAGCAAGATCCAAACTGATATTGGTAGTACTAATACTGGTAAAACCCGATAATAATATTGGACAATTGGTAGCTTTTTTGGTATCATTCTAACACTATCTTTGTCATTACTGTATTGTAATTGTTATCAACAGAAAACCTGTGTTGTCTTATCCACCAGTAAATTCCACCAATGCATCACGTCGCCAACCATTTTCAGCTAACAACACCTTTTATGTAATGCATTTGATAACAGGGCCAAATTTTCAACAAAACTATCAGTCATAAAATCAGCCAGAAAATGCCAAAATTGTGCGTCACTGCTAAACCGAAAAAAAGATGTGCAAAATTCACAAAATAATGACAAAAAAATGTCAAACTGCTAAACAACAATTTCTACAGGCAATTCTTTTACAATGCTGCATCATTACAACTTATTTAGCATTATCAAAATGACAGATGTTAACCGTTCTAATGCATGGATGAAATCAACCAGGAAAAACAAAAAATTTGAGCTAATGCTCACAAGATGCGCGAAAGCCTATAGCATGACCATGCTTATCTGCAACCGTTTTCATGAAAGACTGGCACATCGAAAAAATAGCGAGTTTTATGTGGGTACCGTTCTTTGATGCCCTTGTGCGCAGGATTCCTTGAACCTAAAAAATCGACACCTGGACCGTTGAAATCTACGTTTAAAGCTGAAAATTTCATATGCAGCTTGTCCATCTCTATATCAATTGGTTTCGGTGCAATTCGCTCTTGAAATGTGTCTCGCAGCCTGAAATCGCCAAAAAAATCCATAAAACCCATTTTTGCGTTCAAGGTCATCCAAGGTCATTGAACTCGATAGCAATCGAGAGCCAGTGTACGACTTCCTATTACTGATTAACAGTAACCTAGGCCCTATCTCGCACCGTTATTGAGATACAGCGACTTAAATTGCCTAAAAATCGCAAATTTTCCCCACCCCCTCTCATTTAGCAACTTCATTCGAGGTGACCCCTTCAAATTTACGAAAAAGCTTTACGGTTCCTGAAACATGAATCTTCCAGGCAGCATCCTAGCTGGCACCGTTTTTGACTGATCCACCTGTGTGATGGACATACGGACAGACAGAATTGCGATGGCTAAGATGCGCTGAAAGCAGTAGCTGCTTTCGCACGTAAAACAATGCAGACAAATAAATGCCACCACCATGACAGACTGCAGCAACTGAGGCCAGCGAGCAAGCTTTATGACCCATCTCCACTCACATTCAATTGTTGCAGATTTATTGTGCGACAAGTTGGGGCGAAAAACTCTTTTTTTGTTTCCTGGGAAACAAGTTGCTCATCCAAGCTGAGAATGAGTTGTTCTAGGAGAAAGAGCAAACCACAAAATAGGCCGATTTATAACATTAAAATCAACACAGCAGTTGAGATAAGACTATTTTATTTTAGATAGCAAAAGTGCAATATCAATGTTAGTTTTTTTCTTGAAAAAATTGTGGAGCCCCTCCTTAGACCCACACAACCCTTCAGGTCTTGCTTCAGACCTTCTGTCTGTCAATCATCTAGAAGAGTTGTACTCTGCATTTTAGGCCCTCTGACAAGTCAACATATCAAAAGCCAACAGCAAATCAATAGAATGGTGCACCAAAACCCTGCATCAAACTGAACTCCCAAAACAAATGCACAACATCTTCAGTATGACACAGGAAGATGTTGTGTTGCCCATTCTATAACTTGCTTTGCAAAACTCCAAGAATCGGCTGTTATTGCCCGCATCACACTGACTGTGTGATGATGATGTATGTGCTGTTAAATAATATCACCTTTAGTAATTTTTGCTCTTTTCGATGTGCAACTACTTCAACGTTGCTGTTAACAAGTGTATAAACTGATGGCCAGTTTTGGGGCAAAACAGTCAAGAACTTTCAAGTACCTTTTCCTGACCTATTCCTGTGATATTTCACCATGACATGCTAGACGTTTCTGGCATCATACGAAATTCATACGTGATCACGATGATTTCGCAAAACCAGAATTTGGTGACTTTCAAGACCCCCTTCTATTAAATTACAAAACCTTTAAGATCCCATTCGGTTTTCAAGGACTTTGCAGGACCTGCAAAATGGAAAAAAATTTAAAGGACTTTTCAAGAACTTGCGGCCAATGTGCCTGATGCATATGATTTTCCTGTTTTGAAGAGTCCATCGGTAACAACTGAAAGAAGTGGAGATGGGGCTTTAGCAGAAAATGTTGACGACAAAATGTATCTCAAAGCCTAAGGAGTTACTGTAGCAATGTGAACGTATTAACTTCTTATTCATTTTTTTCTGTGAGCCTACCATCGTACGATTTCCCCACCAAATAAAGAGTCTACCCACAACAACTGGAAGTATTGGAGATGGGGCATTAGCAGTGGTCAAACGTTGACATATGGCAACACATATCACAGATCGTGCGTTGGAGAATCGATCGGGTCGAGCCTGAACCTCTTGTGAACGGGTGGCGATGGTGAACTTGTGTCCATTGCACCGGCTGTGGTAGCGGTGGGAGTGGATGGGGCTGAGGCCATCGCCAGTGCGGGGGAGGAGGCTGAGTGTGGGCGTTTTCGCGGGGGAGTTGCACCGGTGCTGTGGTGCTGCTGCATCTGCTCCAACAGGAAGCCGTGGCAGTCATCGGAAGTGGTGCCAGTGGCACGACGGCCGACAGATACATTTGACATTGCACCACTGAGACCTACAGAAACCACAAATTGCATACTTAGTAGTAGTAGTCATAAAGGTTGTTGTTATAGCAATCATATGTGTAGTAGTAGAAAGCTGTGGCGATCGTCAGAAGTGATTACACCACCAGCACCAGGGGTTGAGTGACGACTGCACGACACGTTTGACATTGCACCAGTTTAGCCAACAATGAAAACAATACACCAGGTTGTACTAGTAGTAGTGACAGTAACAGTAGTAGTAGTAGTAGTAGTATAGTAGTAGAAAGCCGTGGCAATTATCAAAAGCAGCTGCAGTGAATCGATGACCGACCGATCCATGTGACATTGCACTACACAGACCTACAATGATAACACACCAGCTTGTTTGTACTTTGTAGTAGGCGTTGTAGCATTAGCCATAGTACTAGCACAGTAGTGATAGTAGTAATGTGGGGAAGAAGCCATGGCAATCGTAAGAAGCCACAATGGTAGCTCAACAACAGACAGACAGGTTTGACATTGCACCACTCAGACCTACTTTGATAACAAAATCACATCAGGTTCTTGTAGTAATAGTAATAGTTCTTGTTGGCCTAGCAGTATCATTAGAGTACACGTACTGGTTTCTGTGATGAATTAATTGTCTAATTTTTTCAAGGTAATGTGGGACCAGTGTTAAGGTAAACTGGGAAATATTCACGCTTTTTGTTGAAAATTTAACACTCCTTCCAACAGCACAAAAAATGTAAAAATCAGTTAGCATGTGATGAAGTTATCACCGATTATGAATTGTCTATTTTTAAGACCCACGGTGTAGAAAATGTTACAGTAAATACCAGTAGTAATGTCTTACCATGCACAGCGAGTGCATCGTGAAACAGCTGCAGGTCCGGTTCAACTGCATCGACGCCCGACGATGCTAACCTTCCACCACTTAGCGACGCCATCGACGATGCAGACTTAACCCCCGACGACGGAGTCTTGAGAGCAAACTGTGACTGAGACCCACGCAGCAGACGGGATGACGGCACAGCCTTACCACACAGGTGAGATATCAGTTCCTCACGAGCGAGGCGCCGACGACGCTTCTTACTCCATGACAGCAGGTCACGGGTGTGGCGATGTATGCCGACCTGAACACCAAGCTCGAAGCTACGCCGTAATGACTCCTGACAGTCTGTAACACATCGCCGCCACACACAATAAGTAAGCAAAATATATCAGTTTGTAATCTACAACAAGATGCTGACGATACATAATGTTAGGTTTTAAAATGTCAAATACAAAATTGTCCAAAGAAAAGTTTAAGAATGATTTACCTCTGTAGAGAATTGTAACTGAACCAGCTGCATTCTGGAAGGGACCCCAGAGTGATATACAACCTTGTGAACCATCTGCACAACAATTTCAGGACAAAAAGTTATCAACCTGTCCACGGATCATTGTGTTATAAGTTACTTTGTTGCACACTATTTCGTCTTAATAGTCAGTGTTGTTGTGGTTATCGAAACCGGTCCCGAAACTGTGGTTTTTTTAGCAATATCCAAACAGAGACCGCGGTTTTAGGCTATCTATTGACTGTTTCGGTTTTTCTGTTTTGGAACAGTGTAACTCGTTAATAGCATGCGTATGCCGCAATGCCGTGCTGAAATTGCCGGCGGCGCTGTACCTGCGAGAGAGGGGAAGGGGAGGCTTGGGACATTAGAATAAATGGAAAAGTGTGGGGACGGGTGAAGGCAGACAGTGGTCATGAAGACCGTGGATGATTAGGCATAACTATAAGTGAAGCAGTGTTCACTAAATACAGACTACCGTTAAATGGTTGTATAGACAGCAATTATCCTTCAATTTAATTCACACTGTTCCAAAAACTAATAAAACTATTGACCTGCTACGCTCAGCAAAATCCTGAATAATACCTATGAGAATTAAAGCAAAAAACATTCTGTTCGCTTGGTGTTATTTTCTGTCCGCACTGATGGAAACGTAAGCAAATCTGACGCAACTTTTCATCCGCCATGTATAAAAAGTTCTGCATGCACACATGTCCACATAGATAAATAACAGCATATTTTGATGCCATATTTCATCCTCTTTAATTTCCTGACAAACATATTGCCTTTTAAGAGCATGCAGGTGCTTTGACGTTCACTAAAAACCATGTCTTCTCTTACTTCTGTCAAAACAGCGGATTCTGCGATACAGTATTCTGACACTATCAAGATTCTTGCGGTTACACTTGATTCTAATCTCACCTTGGTACCTCACATTAAGGCAATATCCAAGTCCTGCTTTTACCACATACGTTCCTTTAGACAAATTCGTCCATCGAAGGATCATTCTATGGCCATAGCTGTTGCTTCTTCTTTGGTGTCAGCAAAACTTGATTATGCGAATTTGATCCTTTCCAGGTGTCCACAGAAGCACATACCTCGCCTTCAGCGAGTACAGCACGCACTTGCCAGAGTCGTAATGCAGCAGGCCTATCATTCTTCTTCATCGATTGAACTTCTCAAGCAACTCCACTGGTTACCTATTGAATGGCGAATAAGATTTAAACTCGCCACCTCAACTTATAAGACTCTGCACACTGGCCATCCACCTTACCTTACTGATCTTCTGAAGTATCATAAATCCTCAGTGTCCACGCACTCTTCTACCAGTCAGTTACTTGCAATTCCATGGCATAACTTATCCTTTGGTTCTCGTTCTTTTCCTGTTTCTGCACCGAAAATTTGGAAGTTCTCCTTAACTCCTCAAATTCATCAATGTCAAACCTTGGCTACCTGCAGACGTCACTGAAAGACCCACTACTTTCAGTCAGCCTTTTCTGCCACCTAGCATCCATCATCCTATGCGCCCTGATTCTTTCTGAGACTTTGGCGCTTTATAAATCACTTAGTTACTTACTTACTAAACTACGTAATTCTTAATAATTAAAAATGCACATCATAATGCACCAATTGTTTCATAAACCGATGACATGAGCCCATAGGGCCTATAGGAACGACTGTTTCTATGTACACAGACTGAAAATAGTGTTCATCATCATCAATCATCAATGAATATCCGGAAGCAGGCCGAAGGCCTCTATTTCCATCTGAAGTAGATAACTTCAACACGAATATCAACAAAAACTAAACTAATACTGTTTTTACATTGACTTTCGGTACTAGATGACAGATTTATAATCATAATACAAACTACATGCCAGATCAAATCTAAACGTCTCTTAAAACTGCTAACACTGCATGCTGATACAACATCATCGGGCAGTGAGTTCCATAGCTTAACTAATGTATTTACAAAAAATGTTCATGCAGTTTTACTTTCTGTTCGACCAAGGTGGATGGAAAATAGCGTCAGATTGGCCTACTTGTCCGTTCGCGCGGACGGAAAATAACATCTATGGTTCTGTTCAGTAACTCTGAAAGCAAAACAAAAACTTCACCAATATTATGGAGGGTCCAACAAAATAAGCGACGTTCAAGTTCAAGTTCAAGATGCTAACGCACTTCAAGTTTAATTTACATACATTATAACGTAATACACAATGTAGACTGTAAATTTATACTACCTCTGAAAAGTCGGGAAACGGCCGTTGCCGAGTTCTGAAAGGACTGCCATATCTTCTGCGAAGTCTTCTCGTTGTCGACTTGCAGACGGTCCTCGAAAACCGACTCTTTTTCCCACTCGTCCAAGCACTTTTTCTCCCACGACGAAAGCCACCCGTCGCCCGGGCAGTCGGAGTCCGTTTCGTTATGTTCAGCCATCGCAAGTGCTTCACATTCGAGCGTAAAATGGACGAATATTCGACACCTTCAGCACAGAAAACAACAAACGAATAACGTCCGTCAGACAAGACAACGCATGCGCAGAAACTCGTACATAACGTAACGTAACTTTTTCGACGCTTATAACTAGGGCTAGACGAAAATCACGGTGCAAAAGTGAAAAAATCACGGCATACTTTTAGAAAAGTCGCGAAATTCACGGCGAATTCACGGTGCCAATTCACGGTCATATACAGCGTTAAAAAACGTCTCATTGACAAACATTTTTGTTCTCTGCCTAGTCAACAATCAGTCATGTATCGTCATCTCACAAAATGACTAACATTAATCGTTCTTAGTAGCTTTTAGGAACAGTTTTAGTAACTAGGCCTATATCCAGCTATACACACAGCAGTGCTACAGTACAGTAACTGTTGAGTCCATAGTCTTCAGTACAAAAATATGAAGCAAGATGCCTACCTTCAATGTTTGACAATCAAATTTTACAGATTTTGACACAAAAGTGCAGCCCGTGCCAAAAAATTCACGGCAAATCACGGCAAACGCTAAAATTCACGGCAAGCGCCAAAATTCACGGCTTCTGTGAATTCCGTGAATTCGTGATTTTCGTCTAGCCCTACTTATAACATCGTTCATGATTCTTTCGGGCTTACAACAGGCTTGAGGTTAAAAAAATAAAATAACAATAAAAATTAGAAAGCTGATTGGTTTGGCTCTAACATTGGCGTCAGTTTTTGAAAGAAAGACATGTACCTTTGATGGAACATAACTGCACATGTGTGTCAATTCGGCCTTCCTCATTGAAATTCTTACGATTAGGACTTTAGGGCCTACTTGCATTTGTGACGAGTCTAGGCTTATTAACCGCTACTGCGTGTTGACCACTAACAGTCACGCAAGCGTTTATTCTCATCAAAATGCTACAAACCGTCTAAACAATGCATTATTTTCGCATAAAATTTAAAAAAATAGGAGGGAGCTGTGGCCCCTCCCCAAATCTCATCTCCTACCCTTCTGCCCCTCCCCGTGCCAAATTTATGAATCCGCCACTGGTGTCGTTATAATCTTAAAATGTAATGCGACACGAAATGGCGATTGGGCCCCAAACGGCAGTCTGCGCGCTACATGCGGCCCATTCTAAATCTAATACATTCCTTAGCCTACCATCGCCGGACAAGGGGCCCAAGTCTGACTCGATAGCTACTTGGAGCCACTTTGATTTCAATGCCTGCCAAATGGCAACGGCTCAAGTTTTGCCCGGTGCTCGCTATAGTGGGGCAGACGGTCGGAAAGACTGACAGACCACGATGCAATAAAATCTGTCGCAATAAACGGCATCACCTATGTCGCCTAAAAGCCAATGTGTGACGCATAGGCCTATCGCAACACAGAAAAGCCGTTCGCGTCGATGCTGATGACGTCACAGTATACAATGACGTCATCACTATAGCAGCCGCAGTAGTCTTGGATCTGAAGATCGATGATAAACTGTCTTTCGCTATAGGTTGGGCCTATCCTACTGCTCTAGCGTTACTGTAGTCTGGACTCTGTAGCTTATCATTGTTAGCCTGTTATTAGGCGTATTATTGAAGTCATTAATTTTGTCGATATACTTAAAGCAGAAGATTTGTCGGATGTGAACAATTCACCGTACGTTGGTTTTGTTAAGGCGCGTACTAATCGACTTCGGCCTAGGCTTAACTGAACTGAAATAAACTGATGCTGTCTAGTATTTGACGCTTACGTGCGCGTAGTCACGCAGTCGCCAACGCCATTAGACGGTGCCTACTGTAATGCATTAGGCCCTAATGCTTGCTCATTGGTCAGTTCGTCAAAAACTGAAGTCGGCTCAGTTGAGTTTAGTTCATTTCAGTTCAGTTATGTCCCTATGTCGCTGTGTAGGCGCCTTTAACTTTGTCGCAGGCAGAGAGGCTAGCATCCAGCCAACACGGAAGATTAGCAGTCACTCTCTGAGTATAGGCATATACGTACTACACAATAGGCCTACGATGCACCACTAACATGACGTCGGTTTATTTGGCACACTCTGAGCGACCAGGCGACCGGGCGGCAGGCCCCTAACACACTTAACTTTTCTCCACCTCTTTGATTGATTGATAGATTGATTGGTTTTAATTTTGTTAGACCAGAAGTGACAGCTCCTGTGTCATAGGCCTATGCCAGCAACTTTGAGCAAGTTGTTATAACCTGATGTAGATATACGTGCACTGTGCACAGCGATCAACTCAACCTCCTATTTTCAGCGGGACGGAAAATGAGTGGTGAATTGTTTGCAGGCTGAAGGCTTAATGTGAATGAATGAACAAATGATTGATTGGTCAATTGGTTGAACCAATCATCGTAGTTTGGTGGCGAACGGTAGGGTGTCGGACTTACGATCGAGAGGTCTTGGGTTCGACTCCCAGTCGGGTGGCCATCAAGTGGTTACTACCGATACTTGGATGGATGACTATCTGCCGACAGAAATTATCTCGGTATATACTATCAACAACAACGGCAACTCATCCTTCCATCCTTTCGGGGTTAGTAAATCGAGTACCAGCCACAGCGGGACACGTTTACCTCCGTCGGGTAACGAACGCTGTGTTATTCGGTATGGCAGATGACGCGGACGCCCCGTAGGCCCTATAGTTCCACTATTGGTTTTCGCTAAAGATCTATGCATGAGCTTTATAACCAATTTCACACAAACGACGCCGACGTAATTCAACTGTTGAGTCGCGTCGTAGGTGTGAACAGAATTTACGACTCAACAGTCGGCGACAGTCGGCGACAGTTGAGTCGCGTCGCGTCGGCAATACGAGTTCACACCTACGACGGCGTCGCGACTCAGTTTAACGGTTGAGTTGAGTTGAGTCGCGTCGGCGTCGTAGGTGTGAATTGGTCATTAACCTTTATCCTATGTGATGACTGCGCAGCACGAAGATGACGACCTCAGTCAACGATGGCGCGCTATTGATATTGATGATTATTACGATGACATCAACGATAACGGTGAGTGCTCGGCCACCTCGCCAATCTGCCAGTTCCTCCTTCTCTGACAACCACGTGGATCATCCAGTGGCGCAATCCAACAGTCGCCTTCAGCCTCCTCCAGGACCTGGAGTGTACGCTGCAGGAAAGGACGGGGCGGAAGAAGGAATGAGCGATGGAGGAGATGTGACGAAGATGAGTGAAAATAATGTGAAAGGCCAGCAGAGTGAAGATGTGAATGGTCGTCAGAGGACGGGTGAACGTGAGATCGTCCTTAGCTCAGCTCTGCACGACTCGGTCGCTGAACGATCTCGTAATAGCCACATCAGCCCTGATCAGGTTACGACCGACGCATCATCGTCATCGTCATTAACATAGGAATACCGGTATTAGCAGTCACACAGACATTTGCTCGTACTTACGTAGGATTGTCCGCATGCATTTTGACATGCCCCGGATAGCCGTATATGGATTCCTACGCAGGCAGATTGTGAACGAGTCGTGGCTCAGAACAAGTAGGCTAACGCAGGCAGACACTTCAAATTTCCGACATAATTCTAACACACAGCTGCGCATAAATTTGCCAGTGTAGATTTCGATGGTTTTATCTTCTTCGAGCCCTTGAAGCAAATTTCTTTCACATTTTTTTCACCCCTTTTGCTTTCCCTACTTTTCTATTTGTTATTTCTTCATTTTATTTTTCTTCCCAGAGCCGTTGCATCAATCCAGCCAAATATAGACTTAGGCCTACATGTACATGTAGATGATCGGGGTAGCGCTGTATAGTCTGTCTTTTGCCAGGACAGAAGTAGACTTTAGGGCGTCACGGGTTATATAGGCCTACAAAAGTAGGCAAGCAGACACCGCAAATTTTCGACCGAATTCCGACAGACAGTTCAAGCAAACAACAGCGGATATTATGGGTAGTCAAAATTTCAATTCTGCACCCTAAATCTTCCAAAAATGGTGAGGCTTTGTAGCCCCAAAATTTGGCATTTTTGGACGAGTATTTTTGGACAAGAAGATTTTCCAACATTATTTTCCGACAATCAAAGATTTCAGGTGGACAGTCTGCACTGCTGCAGAGTCGTCCGACTACTAGATTCCTCCGCATGATTACGTCGTGGCGTGTGTAGCCTGTATTTGTATGAATCTAGGAGTCGGTGAGAACTGGCCGTAGCATCGTTGATAACGAGAGCGAGCTACACGCTGCGGCTGCTGCTGATACTGCCGACGCTGCTAGCGATGACTACTCCGCCGACTACACTGACGACGATGATAAGGAGACGAGAGATTACGGCGATTACAGTGATAAACAGAAGAGAAACGGCGGCGAAGACGACGACGACGACGAAGATGGGCATAATGGCGATATCTACTTCATCATTAAGAAGTCTTCGTCTTCCCAGAACGCCAAGGTACACAACAAAGACCATAGCTTTCGAAAAGGCGGTTTGAGACCCAAAGAGCCGAAAATTTTTTTGTCTCGGTTTAGTCAAAGTAGTAACTTTTTATGTTATCTGTGCTGTCTTGCTGCATTTTGAGTACTGATAGACACTATATTATATCTTTAAGTCTTAGTTAAGTTTTAGTTAAGTTTTATTATTTCTTTGCTGTTCATTTCTTGACTACTGTATTACGGTGAATAAAGATGTGTGTGTGTGAAAATTAAGGCAGAAGGCCAAGGACCAAAGTTTTTCGAGAAGGACATCTAGCTTTCCAATTACCGTAATTGTCGAAAAATGCCAAAAATTAGGTTAATTTTGAAGGACAATTTCTGAAAATGGGCAAAAATTTACAAATTTACGCATACGTCTGATAAATGAGAGCTATTTTTTAACAACTTTGTAAACGAAGCATCGTCCACACCATCCACACCATAGGTTTTAAGAACCGCGTTGCACCGAAAATTATAGGGGGCTTGAAGGATCCCCGGCCGCAAACGCTTTCTTGGTCGTGAAAAAGCTCCGAAAACGTTATTTTTGCTGTTTAATTTTGCATGTTTCTTGGACCTAGAAGTTACACATACACTCCTTGTATAACCTCCTCTGGCTACGCCTATGGCAATGACCAAAGGTTAACGGTTAAAGGTTGTGTGTATAAGCTTAGCTCTTTATAAGAAACCCATCACAGAGCGTCACTTGCCGTATATAGAATCACACGTTATACTTGTCACCCGACACAGGTGAACGAGCCCCGCGTCTTAACTCCAGACATTCAGGCTGGTACTTAATTTACCTATACACTGGAAAGATAAGAGATTGAGTTGACCTTACCGGTTGGTTATATAGCGAAATGGTTTACATGTACGCTGACAGTTACCCATCCAGGTAGTAACCACATGTGGCGACACAACCAGGAGTCTAACCCGCGACTTTTCGATCGTAGTAAGTAAGTAAGACATCCTACCGCTACCAATTAAAGCCGCCAAAGTAATTTGTCACAAGGTGGAAGTTTGTTTGTATTTTAAGGAGGCAGTATCAATTTGAAATTTCATGTTGACTTCCCAAATCTGCCTTTCCCTGGAAGGTCAGAGACTTCGTCTAACGTGTAATCTAAGTTATCTAACCTGTCCTAGAACCGAGCCCACAGTTACTTTCCCGAAGTGAATCAGCCATGTGTCATCTAAATCTGTAAAACGGAACGGTTTAAGCACGGGCACCGGATAAACGGACGGACAGCAGATGAGAGACAGACAGACGGACAGATCACGTTACAGGGAAACGTCTAACTGTAAGCGGAATTGTAGAATTAGTGTTAAGTAAAAAATAAAATCTAATACAAGCAATCAAAGATATTAAGGCCAGGGGGCTGTTGATTTTGGCAGAGTGGTCTCCAGACAAAAAATTTTGGCTTTAAAGCATTAGTCTCAGCGCCTCGACCTCCAACTCTGGAATTTGGCCTTGACCTCGGCCTTTTTTCGGTCTAATTGTTTTGGCCTCGTAAAAATTTAAGATGCATGCAGTAGTGAACGTAATTGAGCAAAACAAAATTATCCCAAATTAATTGATTGATTGAGAATAGTCTGTGGAAATTAATCAAAGCACAGTATTAGCTTTATCGAAATTGAACTGTAGGCCTACGCTGCGACTCTCAATCGCCATTTGATAGTTTTCATTCATGACTTTTATGCTTGGCCTCTGCATTGGCCTCGGTCTTGAGAAATTGACCTCGGCCTCATAGCTTTGCTCTCGGCCTTTCCGTTTAACACTTCTGCTGCAAATAATTCGCTTTTGCTACATGTGCTGTGCAGAACGGAGACAACGAAAGACGATCGATCAGAGTTCGACGCGCGGCGAACAAGGGCAGCACGACGGCCAAGCCGGACGACAAAAGCAAGACGACTAAGACGATGGAGGAGGACGAAGCAGAAGAAGAGGAAGAGGAAGAGGATATAAAAAAGAAACGTCAAAACAAGGAAGAAGAGGAGGAAGACGTTAAAACGCAGGAGAAGAGAGACTACGGCAATTACAACGATAAGTCGAAGAGAGATGATGATGACGACGACGACGATGACGACGACGACGATGACGATGATGAAAGATATGAAAGGGATGACGACGACGACGACGACGACGACGACGATGACGATGACGATGATGAAAGATTTAGAAGAGATGACGATGATGACGATGATGACGATGATGATGACGACGACGACGACGATTTTGAAGCCCGGGAAAAACGTGACGCCGACGACGACGATGACGATGGTAATAGTCTTATTTCACAATGCAGTTTTTCTGTTTGATCTGTCCAAATGTGTGCCTGCAGTGATCAAAGTAGGATTGAAGAGATAGGGGAACTTTTTTCTTCTTTCTGTTTTTTTTCTTTTTACCTTTGTTTGTGCATTTTTTATCTATTAGTACTCTTTCCTCTTCCTTTTTTACTTAGACGCATAGGTTCTTCGAATACAACTAGGAGGTCTGGGAAGCGCTCTTAGCTCCCGAAGGGACGGAGCCTCAACGGAAATCAAACCTGACATCTGGTGGCACCAATTGTAAAGTCAGCTTGGGCAACTATATAGACTAAAATAGAGAGTGGGGAAAGATGTGCCCTCGCATTTTCCCTTACTTGACCACTGGATGTCTGCCTGTCTCTGTCTATATGTCTACGTGTAAGACATACTCACGGAGAGAAGTAGAGATACAGACAGACTACCATGTAGACCAGCACCAAAGGCGTATATTCCACGTTGTATACTCGTCAGCGGCGTCACAAATAGAAAAGTAAACGGAGATGAAGTTGCAATTTTCTGACGTTGCAGATTTTCGACAAATAAGATCACGGTGTTCAAAATTTTGATTTGTTTCTAAATTTTTGTAAAATGTGGGTTTTCGGTCCCAAATTTTGCACTTGGACGAAAGAAGAAGATAAGAAGAAAATTTTCTGATAACTTCCCGACAGTCCCTGCGCTTCCCTGCCACAGTGCTAACTGTTAGTAACTGGTAGGCCTATTTGTGATCAGGGCTACTACCTACATGTACCGAGGCAGGGCCGGCCTTGGTTAACCGGCGCAGAAGCGTTGATTTTACGTCAAAATGCACCGCAGACCTTTCGGTGGTCGGGTTCCGCGCTCTCCAGACTCTCTAGTTAGACTAAGGGCGTGTGGCTTCCGGGAAGGAAGAAAAGA
>Ga0209367_1000136_pt1 | contig 53481 bp, 33 predicted proteins | sample WorMetLIZISLAND2_FD_187412 | JGI IMG/M metagenome (GOLD analysis project Ga0209367, IMG submission 187412) | Marine gutless worms symbiont microbial communities from Max Planck institute for Marine Microbiology, Germany - Olavius geniculatus... ...
GTTGTAAGTGCCGTTGCGGCCTTTCTGACCCTTGGAACACATGTTTTATTGTTCTGTTCTGTATTTTCTGACATTGTCATGTTTTGTGTTTCCAAAATAAACTGATAATGATGACTGGTGTTATGGCTTGATGTTATATCAGCAAATCTGAGGGTGCGACGAAACACCGCACCGCCCTCACCGACCGCACCGGCAGGAAATTACCGCACCGGCGCCTAAAACGACCACTAACCCTAACCCTAAGACAGCGTCCAATCGTCTGCAGCTGCCGCCATGCTCGAAGTGGTCGTTTTAGGCGCTGGTGCGGTGATCTGATGCCGGTGCGGTAGGAATTGCTGCCGGTGCGATCGGTGAGGCCGGTGCGATGTTTCATCACACCGCAAATCTGACGCTATTTTTCGTCTGCTATGTATGAGACTGCATGCACACATGTCGACGTAGATAAATAACAGCAAATTTGCTGCTACGCTTTATCCTTATTAATTTACTGACAAACATATTGCCTTTAAAATGCGTGCAGGTGCTTTGACGTTCTTAAATGACGTAATTCTTAATAATTAATCATGTGCATCATAACTACTAATTTCTAAGTAATGCGCCAGTGGCTTCATAAATCCATGATATGAGCCCACAGGACCTATGGGCACGTCTGTTTTTATACACATGGATGGAAAAAAGCATCAGATTGGTTTACTTTTCCATCCGCGTGGACGGAAAACAACGGTAGAAAATGGCAACTTCGTACACGGCCGGCCTTGTACAAATTCGAAATTTCCAATATACACACGGCCGGCCGTATAAATAGAAAAATCGGCAACGACGTACATGGCCGGCCGTGTACAAATTCGCAAATTTCTATACACACAGCCGGCTGTGTACGTCGTTCCCAATGTGTCTATACGCACGGCCTGGTGCAACCGTGCAATCAAAATTAACAATGAATGCCATTTGGTGCAACTGCTTTATTATGGTTAGATCATTTTTTTCCTTTTCACTTACATGTACAATCGTTCATCTGTTATGTTGAATTACAGTATTAGTTTATTTACATGTGTCTCAGAATCTTTATTGCAAAATATCAGACGTGTGCTAGTTATAGGTGAATTGCATTTTAAGTTCATACAGATTGTAATGAATGTTTGCATGTATGTTGGCCTGTAACAACAGGTTATAGAAAAATATGGTGTCGGCTGCTGATACAGTGAACATGTTCTGTTGGATTTTCACAGCGCTGCTCTTACTGTTTGTCATCGTCGATGCTGAGCCATGTGCACGGCTTTATTTGAAAGGTCTGGACTCAAGCACGACATTCTATCCACAGCTAGCTGGTGTTTACAAGCTGCAGACGTCGCTTTTGTCTCAGTGGGTGAGTTCACATGATGTTGATCTGCGTTTTTTGTTAGGTATTAATAAAATACTTTGCTTTGTTAATAGTAGTTGTCTATAACTCGAAATAAGTATCACCTAGTTATCACTTGATGATCATATGTTATGTGCTGCTGAACATGTATACAATAACATGAAAAATATATCAAGGCTTTTGGCATATGATGGATGTCACAGAAGCAGTGTCACTATGGATGTAGAACACGGAAACATACCCGTAATGCCTCTGGCTCCATCTACTGGCAGAGTGCAGAGGCATGAAAATAATAAACTGGCACATAATCAGGAGATGTGACTCAGATATAGTGTTAAAATAGTATAGTTTTTCATGGGAAACCCATCTCAGAGCTATGGAGTGTCACCTGCCATATGGGATCACGCAGTGTTACGTGCAACAGGCACACGTGTTTTGACATAACCTCAGCCAGACAGACTGGTACTCAACTTACCTAAGGTTGAGTTGATCTTGGTGTTTTTTATGTACCGAGATCCAGTGAGCGACCAGGAGTTGAACAAGTGACCTTGCAATCACTAGTCCAACAACCTACCAACAAGCCTGTGATACATTTCTTCTCTGATACATTTCATTTTTTAACAGTAAACTAGAATTTTGGGGCAGAGCCGAATATTGAGTCTGCCTGGTGGTGTAAGTCCAATTGGAGGAAAATTTTGGGGGTTGAAATTCCTCTCCTTGCAAGGTCATATGGCCCAAACCCAAACGCATTAGTATACACAAAATGTGCTGTGTTGATTTTTGATGTCTCAATCCGTTGCAGAGAGATTGGCGGTCAAAGGCTAAACTTGTCCGAATTCATGCGCACTGTTGACTTACGGTGGGTCGGAGTGAGACATCAGAACTTTTTTGTTGGTGAACCAAATTTTACCTAATTTTTTCTCCCAACATTGGAGGGGCTGTAGTTGATCACTTGTTATTCCACTTTTTTTGATATCTCGATCCGTTTCAGAGATATTTGTGGTCAAGCTCTAAATATGATTGGATTTGTACCGCATTTTTCACGTTTTTTTGCCGTCCCATATTTTAACAGGGTGGTGCCCCAAAAAGTTGTACCCACTTAATCACCCCTAATTAGCACCACATCACGTGGCAAAGTTTTGTTAGGCTACTCCTCATGGCTCCAAAGTTATTGCAGGTAATATGCTGAATTTTAAGGCAATTTTGACCTTTCCCCCTTTTAAAACAATGTTGGGGACCTTGTCCCCAGTGGGGGGTGTGCAAGCAAGGCTTGGTCATTCTCTAGCACGTGTAAAAATTTCAGGGTGCAGCATCCCCTAAGGGCAGAAATATGGTCTTCCGAAAAAGATGATTTGGGTGGGTCCAAACTCTCATCTCAGACTTAGTAGTTAGCGAACCAAAGCTCAGCAGAATTTTTTCTTGAATGTGGTATGAATCAGTGTCAATCAGTTAGTTTACCAGTTTTGAATATCTTCATCCATTCCAGAGATATTCGTCGTCAAATTTCGAAATTGCCCAAAATCTTGCCAAATTTTGCATGTTTTGCCCCTAAAAATTTTTTTTGGGGGAGGGCTCTTTGAAATTTTAGACCAGCATTATAAAATTAGGCATTCTTCTAATCACGGTGCAAAATTTTACAACAATTAGTTGGTGGAGCTCGAAATAAATTTTTTAAAAGACATAGGCTGTAAATCATAAGAACGCTCCGAAAACTGTCGTTTCCGGGTGGACTAATAAGACTGTACTGATGCTGTGTCCGTGCAGATGCGTGGTTATCCAATATATCAACATGAATTAGATGAGCTGTACCTCTATTATAACTCGACACAAACTGCGCTTGTGATTGGTCAGTTACAATCACCTGGACTGCTCAAGGTGCAGCCAAGATCTGGAGCACAAATAACATCCGATGTTAACTATGCACTGAAGCATTTGTTCACTTTTTCCAGTTGGAAGCAATGGGATCATCGCCAACGTCGGTTTGTTGAGAACAGAAATCTGTCTGATATGAGCCTACAGTGTGTTAGTGAGATCTTTGGTTTTTGTTCCAGTGGATACCTTTACCCTGATCATGTTTACCGGTCCCGCGCTATGTGGTCAAGGTCTCAAGGCATTGGCTTTGACTTTGAACTAATAGACATTAGTCAGCTGTCCATCAAGCTAATTGATGGTGTTTTTTATGATCTTCGCCCAGTATATGAAGTGATAACTGAACATGTGAACCAAAGTCAGTGGTATCTGTTTCATAAGAATGGAAAATGGCGAGTTGGTGCAGAAATTGGCACATCTCATACAGTTCTTGAGATGGAAGGTAATGCAATGAGGGTGGAATACGAGAATGATACAGACTGGTTTTTGATAACTACCTCTGTGCAAACTGGTGGCAGAGCATTTGATCGCTTGCAGTGTAGTCGTGAGCTGCCTGATGGCATGAGCTGTGAGACTGATGGTGCTCTAGCCTGTGACAATGGGGGCACCTGCCACGTTGACTCTGATGGGGTATCATCATGTCTCTGTGCAGCCGGATATCGAGGCATTCAGTGTAAGCATCGTATTTCAGAGTGTCCCACATCGTTTCGTACTCCTCCACGAGCATTCGTGTTCAAAGATCCTATACCAAACTACGAAGGAAACATAATGACTGTGTTCTGTTTTTCGGGTGAGAATGAATATTCAGTATGCCAGAATAGGTCATGGCAGCCAACCGACACATCTGTGTGTCGTATTTCAACTACAACGACTTCAACAACAGCTTCATCAACTACAAGGAGATTGGAATCAACATACAGTCAGTCAGAATATATTGTCCAGGACTCATCTGAGTCGATTGCGACTGTGATTGTGGTGCTAGTCTTGGTGCAGCTCGGCTTTCCATTCCTCTGCTACTGCTGCATTGCATGCTGCCGGTCGGATGAAGACCGAGTGGACGAGGAAGTTCCAGTCACAGATGAACAGAAAGCACCAGAGCATCCGAAGCACAAGGCCACCTTACAGTCGACCTGCTCGGGATTTTTCTATGTGTCCTGGTGGGCTTGGCTGGCTTTTGTCATCATCTGCTTTGGGTGGTACGGTTCAATACCACTCGATGGCTCCACAGTTATATCAGCAGTAGCAATCATGGCTTTTGTCTGTCTTGCAGTTCTGTACTGCTGCGTGTTCTCCGAGACCTTCTGTTCTCGTGAATACAATTACCTGACAGAGCTGGAGGGTGAGGTTGTGACAGCTGGCGAGCAGATTGCAGAGTTGAAGGCTGCAAAGCCTACTATCATATTCAGAGCCGAGTGTTCACACAACGAGACAAGAAGTCGCACTGTACGAAAATTTTCATGTACTACTTTTTATGTTTATTTTGCTGATTTCTTACACATTTTGAATAGGTTTGTTATATCATAAATCTTGATAAAAGCGAAACTGCCAAATTTGCCAGACATAATGAAACATTTTCCGTCATTTGCATTCCAGTAGAAGTACCTTGCAGGCTTGTTGTATGCAAGTAAGTAGCCATACTGATTTATCATTTAGGCCACACTGAAGTGAATGAAATGAATGGTAAAGAATTAACTAGGAAACGTCAGTGGTATGCTCAGACCCAGGATTCGTAAAATTTAAAAGGTAGAAACTTTTTGGGATTTATGAGTTTTTTCGAGGTGAGGATGACTGCTTTTCTCAGTCGGCTCATTTTTTCGTTTTGTGCTCCTTAGTATCATACCACTTTTCCGTGGTGACACTGCGTGGAAATTTTCTGACATGTGTCACTGGCTAACATGTGTAATACAGCTTACAATCTGACTTTACCATGCGATGTGAGGTGGTTTCGTTTTCTGCTGGTATTCAGGTCAGTGACAGTTATGGCCAGCACTTGGAGACATACACAGAACGAATGAAGGGTGCTGTCATCGAGGAGCCGTTTATGTACACCGATTGCTTTGATAACTCTGCTAACTTCTTGCCGCCGCTCTCATATGTGACAAAGGTTCAGCTGGAGTTGGTATGTACTACTAATGTTACTGCTGTTGCTACTTCTACTACTGCTAGTGCTTCTACTACTACTACTACTACTACTATTGCTTTTTTCTGTTTCTGTTTTTGTCCAAGTTAATAAGTGTAAGTTCATTAAAATTTCAACCGTTGTTGATTTGATTTGTTGACATTTTAGCAGCTACTGCTTTTTTTCAGAACATTTTGATTACCTGTTCATCATTAGATATCACAATGATGAACAATGTGTCATAGATATAAGGAAGTCAGTAGGTTCTCTCATCTCATTTATTTGCTTGTCTCATTTTTTGTGCATTTCATTGCCTTTTGCTGTCAATTACCTTGGCATAGCTGCATCCAAAGCAGAATTTCTGTGGGCTGTAGTGTGTTTTTTGAAATTTTTTATTGTTACACAAGACATATCTCTATCTGATTTGAGATTGTTGTTGTTAGTTAATATTGCTAGTGTATATTATTTGACATTCTGTACAAGCTATTGTCTGAAATTACCTGTCAGTTTGACTTAATTTTGCTTTGTTAACTTGCGTCACATACAGTTTGTTTAATGGCTCTGTCGCAGCAGTATTTAGAGCACTAGGCAAGCATGAACATTATTCTTGTTTGGGTATTTACTGCTAATTAAACTAACACATCTTTTCTGAGCTGTGCTTCTGCTATTGTGCAGTCATCTTAACATGTTGCAATGCCAGTCTTGCCGATCTGTCAGTCCCTCAATTTCTCTGTTCTGTACTGAGTCTATAACTCGAAAACAAAAGGGCACAGAAAACTAAAATTGGTGCAAATGTTCCACAGGGCAGCAAAGATTAGTGTGTCCATTTTTGAAGTTAACAGTCAAGGCAGGAATCAGGGTTAGGGTTGCACGCTGTAGTATAGCTACACAGATGGCCACACAGTGTGTCGGGACTATACCTGCACATTTCTATAGTTAATTGACTGTTGTGTTTACCGTAACACTGAAGTATGGTTAGAGTTGGTGCTGTAAGACAGACAGTGCCAGTGTATGTGCTGTACTGACAGGCGGTGGAATTCGCTGACGACGAGTCGAAACGTGTCCATGAGGAGGCTTATGAAGACTTCAAAGCCAGGCACTTGACCTGCGATGAGTTTGTGGAGTTCTCAATCAGGAATGATCTTCCCGGCTTTGTGAAGACACTGACGGTGCATGATCCTGAACACAGCGTACCCTCGTGGATGACAAGCAGCTGTTTTTGTCTGGTTTCCTGTCTCTGTCTCACATGGCCGTATCGCCTGATCTTGAATTCCTCCATCACTAACTACAGTTACCGTATCGTTAAGAAGGTCCTTGCTCGTTCTGTCCCAGTCGTTAGTCAGCCGCAGTCTATCGGTGGCTACCCACAGCCACCATCTGGAGCTCTGTCTGCCTCTCCTCCACCCTTCACTTATCCCACTGACCGTCTAGATGACAGCAACTCAGTTCCAATTATACCATTGGATCACCTACCATCTGTTCCTCCACCATCCTATGAGGAATTCACAGCCAATCCCAACATGTTTCCGACAAAGAAAGCTGTCCAGGAGTCGATTGCTTTGTCAGAACTGAGAGCGTAGCTCCTCTCTTCTAATGTTGTTTACAGTGCTTGTGCTTTAGTGTTGTGCTTGTTACTTCAGTCTGTGCTAGCTACTGGCTGGCTGTAGTCATTTCTGAACTAGACTTGACTTTGCTTCATGTTGTGAACTTGCATTATTATGTGGCTCTCCTAATATTTTAAATTTTTGGTCCTGTTTGTCCGTGTTGTTCATGTATACATTTTGACAAACGAATGTGATGGTGATTTGTCACACACAGACTAGTCCTTACTCTAAACATGAAAAAGTATAGAAGAACCAAAATTTGTGTGAACGTTTCGCAGGACCAGGTTAGTCTAGATTGTCTAATTTTTATTTTGGAAATTTCAGGTTAGACTTTGGCTTAGGGTTGTGCAAATCTTTAGGTGGATGGTCGCATAATTTGTTGGCACTGGACCCACATATTTTTCTAAAATGCTCTGCACTTAGCATCTCTTTTTCAGCAAGATGTATCACTATGATACAATATTTATTGGCCTGTAGCCAGGCAGCTGACAATGCATTGGATCATTTTTATCTGATTTTTGATAACTGAGTGTTGGATACTCGCAGAGAAAAACCTTTCACCAGCAGAAAGGCTTCGCATGACCTAATAGTTCAACCCTTCGTCCGCCAGTAGATAGTATTCTGACATTGATGACTGTCTGCAGCATAAGAGGGAAGGTTATTGGAATTGCCATTATTGTTAGTTACATATGCACACTTTGGATTGGCAGTTCTTACAATTTTAGGTTTAGGTTGTTTTTAGGTTTTGTGTCTCATAAAGGTTAAACTTTGTGTAAAGGTTAAACTTTTTGTTTCATTATTATGTGTACGTGCATTTTGCCTGGAAATGCCGTCCCCGAAATGACCCATACTGTGTCCAGTGGGACGTAAAACCCTACTCACTCAACTCACTCACTAATAATACCTTTTCCACCTCTGACCCTATTTGCTATAGTCTTGCATGTTTGGCAGGCGGAAATCTGTCTTGTTGTTACTTTGTATTTGTCGATGACCCCCTAATCTATGTGTAAGGTGATTTGTTTAGAGATCACTTTCTGATCCCTGGACAAACCGTCTTACATACAGATTAGCTCAGCAAGTGATGCTTCATTGTCCAGCGTCCATACAGAGTTGCTCAGGCCACCTGAACAGTATCTCTTGTCCATATTCTTGATATCTGATCAGGAGAATGGCGAAGAGATAGGTCGTCGATGTGGCACCACAGAGCTTGTTTATTCATTGAAGTTAGTGATCAGTGTTCATTCGTCGATTGCCGGTTAATAGTGTTGAGTAACAGTGAAGTAAGTTTTGTATAGATTGGTTGCAAGTGTTGTACATGCTGATATAATGATAACCAGTGGCGTAACTACTGACCCTGCAAACCCCGCAATGCAGGGGGCCCACGGGTCTAGGGGGACAAAATTATTGTGTTAGTTTTTTCGCACAGTGAAAACATGAAATTTCATGTCACCAGATTCAGTTTCTGGAGCACCAAAATTCTTTAAGATACGTTTCCGTCCACCTCGGACCCCACTGGGCTGCTCACAGCACTCCCCCAGATCTCCTAGTTGCATTGAGAACGTTTGCTTGTAAGGAAAAAGAAAAGGACAGAAAAGGGAAGGGACAGGAGGTGAAGGAAGAAGGAAGGGAGTGTGAAGTAAGGAGAGGGGGCCCTGAATGATTTTTCTTGCAGGGGGGGCGAGATTTAAAGTTATGCCACCTATGATAACTGTAATATCTGTATATAGATACTTAACTATACTTTTGATAGTAACTGTGGGCTTAAACTGGCTGTCAGTTTACCAAGTAGCTGCTTGTAGTGTACATGCATCGCTGATGAAAGTCTTCAGTTTTGTTTGCAGTATTATGATGTTTATTAGTTTGTTGCATTTATATCAATAAGTTTGTGCTTTTATTTGCATGATAATATAGGTTGGGGTCGAAGAAAGAAAGAACTTTGGTTTTCTTTTTAGTGACCATTTGGCAGAATCTCATCTGTTTACTTTTGGGGAACAGGCTAACCTGAAGTAACCTTTTGCCATTCTGACTTCGATATGTAGTGTTGTTGCTTGGTACCCTGATTGTAGGGTAAAGTAAAGAAAAGTAACGCTGTTCATTTGAACACCATCTGTTGTGATTAATGAGGTGTTACTCACTTAATTTGTGTTGTGATTGTGCTGTGTAAAAGTAATTCAGTATTATGTTTTAACTATTTCTTATTATATATCATATGTTTACAAATACTTGTCAATGCAGTATATGAGTTCATATTATGCTGTGTCCTAATAAGAAAATATCCTGACATTACTGATTGTAATTTTAATGCCAGTTGTCACAAATATTTTTGACACAACTTGCTATCAAAAGACCTTTTATTTTCTCACCCCACCCAATGTCTGCTTCTGCGCTACTTCAAAAATGCAGAACAAGCAGAATATCCATTAAGATGAACGAAATTGTCAGAAAACATTTCTGACTTTATCAATTCTAACTTGAAGAAGGATTGTCAGATTTTTATAATTTTTGACACAAATGTTCCTGATACTGTTGGTTATCAAACGACCGCTCATATTCGCACCTCGTCCAATGTCTGCTTCTGGATTCCCTGGGAAGAGCAAAACAAGTGAAATATGTGTTGGAATGAATACAAAAGTCAATAAATTTCATATCTTTGATTTGCGCTCCCAACTGCAGGTCAAGCAAAATACATGGTTTGTCCATCTTGCAGTAATGCGTCTAGATAATGAATAGTTGCTTAAGTCTGGATTAGTCTGATGCAGATCGTTATTGATACTGCTGTCAACAAATGGAGAAAGCATCTTACACATGTCTGTGTTTATGTAGTAGGCCAAAATTTGCTAATTTTTACCGTAAACTGTTGCAAGTGGACCAGATGGATCAACTGTTAGTCAAAGTGACAGAAATGTGGAAAGAATATGTTTTATGTGTTATTTTGATTACATAATGCTACTGACTTGGACAATAATCTAATACCGGGTGGCGCAAAAAAACGTCCCAAACATTTGCATGCATTATTCACTCGAGCAGTCAAAATGTATCAGTGCAAAAGCGTATATGTAATGATCAAACATCTTCGAATATGTGTAGGAATTTTTGCCTAAAACACTTCTGTATTAGCTGTGATACAAACAAAATAGCGTCACACGCCATAAAGCAATTTTTGCAAGCGGTTCATCATTTGCGTTGCCGCTTGTACGCAGGCTACGCTTAAACGTCACTGTAGGCTGAATCATCAGTCAACTAATTAGCAGAAAATCTGCTGAATAGGTTCTCCATTCTCCTTTGCTACTGCTGCTAGACGCTTTTTTTCACTGCTGTATGGCTTTTCTGATTCTGGTTGTCTGACGTCAACATCGTGCCATTTGTCTCTCTAACATTCTGATGATCTTTGAGGTTTGAAAAACGGTTTACGCATTCCTTCATAGACATAGACAAGTTTTTGCCAGGTATCCCAAACTAAATAATGAGCGGGGATTCAAATCTGTTGAATGCGGTGTGCATTTTTGTGAGCTGATGAAATCGGGCGTTTTGTGTCGAAGGAAATTTGAGTTGCTTTGATGCGGTGTGATGGAACGCTGTCTTTACATAATTGGATTTTTAACTCGTTTTACTTCATTTAGCGGCATTCAGTGGTATCATTAGGGAGGTCATTGAAATTTATAAGTAAGTAAGAGTACATATTGGTCTACAAATGTGTGAAAGGAAATTTATCTCTATAAAGTATACACGTCCTTATAGTTATGCAAGGTTCGGGACGTTTTTTTGGCACCACCTGGTATATGTTGGTTCTGTTTATCACAAGGAGTGCAGAAGCAGACTTTGGATGAGGTGGGAAATTGGATAATCGTTTGATGGCCAGTTGTGTCAGTAATATTCCTGACAAAATTTGTTACAATTCGATAATCCTTTCTCAAGTTACAATTCAAAAGGTTGGGGATGTTTTTTATTGGGACACAGTGTAGTTTGTTAGAAAGAGATGCAATGACTATTTTGGCTTTGTAGTGGTGACTTAATATACCATGACAGAGTGTACTGCTTTTACCCGCTGTAGCTCCTGTCCACATGTGAATGTGGTGTGTTTATTGAGTGACCAAGTAGAGTAGAATCTTCGTGGATTGTTAACCCAAAATTACTGCTGTTGATGTCTCTTTGTCCTTTGCCATGTGTTCTGCTACGTGCCGAGTGTATTGTACATACTTGATTATCAGGCCCGTCGAGAGGGTGGGGTAGGGGGTAAGCTACCCCGGGCCCCACGACGTTTGGGGGGCCCCGCCGTCGCTCATAAATATAAAGTACACCAGAATGCACCATTTTCAAAAGAAAAATTTCAAAATTTTCTCTCCGGTAGGGCCCCACAAAAATGTTTGGGGGGGGGGCGCAAGAATGTTTTCCCGGGCCCCGCTTTGGCTTTCGATGGGCCTGTTGATTATTACCTTTCTCTAGTGCTGATATTTGCTGTGCAGTTGATATATTATGCTGCTGTATTTACTCCATTAGATGCCAAAAAGATCCAAATTTTAATGTTACCTAATCATGTTTATCTAGCTAATGCATTGATTGACACTGTTGGCAGCATTGTTAGTTTTTCTATCAGAGTTTTTGAAGCTATATCTGTACATTTTAACTTATTTTATTATCATTATTTGTTCAGATTCGTGTAATTTTTCATTTATAGTTAGCTAAGTGAAATACTGGTATTTTGAATGGTTTATTGTTAGAATGAATGTCTGTTATCAGAATATAATGTAGTTGTAGTAGTGTTTATTCTGTTTCTTGTTGCCAGCTGTTAGTAGTCATGGCATTGTGTGTGACAAGTAAATTGCACAGTTATTTTTTGTCTACTTTCGACTAGTTGAGAAGCATAGCACAAGGACGGCTACAAATACCAGTCATGGTGCAACAGTTGAAGGACAAAAGTATTTGTAGACAGACGCTGCTGTTTGCAGTTTTTTGTTATGTTAAATACATATTTTGCAATTGAAGTGTTTTCTTCCATTTTCAGAATTCATCAAACACTTTCCCATCTTCTTTTGTACTGAAAGAAGCCAAACTGATAGGCAATCCAGTAGATGTCTGCAAGACTTCATTGACAAAATCTGTCTGTGTCTTGAATATATTAACATGTCTTAAGCTCTGAGGAATGAAAATGTGTGCAGTTGTCTTTTACAGAACTTTGTGACGACACTGCTTCAACAGTAACTGATAATTTGGCAATGAATGGCCTATTGTGTGCTGATGTGCAGTTAAGAAACACTTACTCACTGATAATTAGGATCAGGAAGTGCATCTGGCTTGTTAGGTGTGTGTTCCAACGGAGATTTTTCTTTGTGTACGTAAAATAAGCTATATAAAAATATGAAAAGTATAACTACAAAAACGTGTCGTGACACGGTCATTGCCTATGAATCAGAGCAGCGGAAGCTCCACCTTCTAACTGTCTGTAATAAGCTAGTTGAATAAAAATTGAGTAAACGCAGCAGTACAACAGGCCAGTAGCCAGGGAGTTTGATTGTTTTCAGTCAGTTGATCAGCCATAACCAGAAAGCACCAGCGGCGGATCCAGAAATTTGGAATAGGGGGCGGAAGAGTTGGGGTGGGTAGCCCCCTCCTCAGAAAATTTTTGAAAATTTTAGGCAAAAATAATGCATTTTGGTGCAGAATTTTCACTTGTTTTAAGATGCATCCGGTCAATAGGGGGCAGCCGCCCCCTCGCCCCCTTGAATCCGCCACTGGAAAGCATTGTATAAAAATAACCAAAATCAAAACATTGCCAGATGCAATCTTTTCAGCTCAAAGTGTGTAAAGATGTATTTGGGTACCCAACTGACCCCATAGCTGGATAAAGGGTGCTTTATGGTCATAGGGGTAGAGTCGAATACCCCTGCCCTTGGAAATGTCTGTGGTTACAGGCCTGTACAACAATAGTGACGGTAAATTACTAACAGCGGTGAGTCTGTGCTAGATGAACGATTCTATGGTGTGTACGGATTGCATGTCAGGCCGTATCCGCAGATCAGCAAACCGCGGCAGAGCGCCCGTTGTCCAGACGTTGGCGTCCTTACTCCGATCCAGAGCGTAGCGTCCTTTACGAAACTTTGTCAGCGCTGGACCCCAGTCGTACGTCGGCTGACATAACCGCCAACACAGCTCCTAGCACACGTCCCGTCCAACGTGCACTGAGCCACTGATCTTGTCGACTTCAACAACAGTATGGAAGTTACAACTAGTTTATAGGCCTACAATGTTAGCAAGTGTAGCCTATGGCTGGTTACGATTCAGACCAACTACGAAGGACGCTGTTAGATACTGAAATACACGGTGTTTCATAAAAAGGGACCCCTTTTTGTTTTTCTCATAATTCACTTAAATGACGATCAATTTACACAAAATTTTTACCAGCTGTAGCTGAAGAAATACTAATTCAAAATATTGCTAGTCGTGACGTAATGCTGACATCATAATGTGTCACGGATACAAGCTTGATAGTCTCAACTGGTGCTGTCTATCACTACCCTGCTCCGATGGTGAAAAATTTGGTTCGCTGATGACAAATTTTTGAAGTTTTACAGTTGCAGCCACAAAACGTGCAAAGCGATCACATTTACGTGTTTGTGGGGATAGTTGGAATTTCATATGTTCGAGCAAAACAGTGCACTAGCACACCAAGCTTGCAAAATGGTTGCGTTTTTGGATGGCAAGATGCTTGATTTCATATGTCCCCATGTTGCTTAGTGCTGACACGATAAACATTTTTCATTAGGGAACCAGATTAAGTTCACTATCGAAGCTGGGTAGCAACTGACAGCACCAGTTCAGACTATCAAGCTCTTACCCGTGATAAATTATGACCTCAGCATTACGTCACGACTAACACAGAATATTTAATCAACTGCCGTATTTTGTTGCGATATTTTGAATTAGCATTTCTTCAGCTACAACTGGTAAAAATTTTGTGTAAATTGATCATCATTTGAGTAAATTATGAAAAAACAAAAAGGGGTCCCTTTTCTATGAAACACCGTGTAGATGTTATTCTGACCAGAGATTGGGAATTAATTGGGGAAAAGGAGTACGGGTTTAAGACGCATGAACCAAACATGAAGCAAACTTAGAGCACACGTCGTGCACGTGTATCTTGAATACGTTTGCTTCATGTTTGCTTCCTCGTGTAAACGGGGTGTTATTCTTTTTACCCACGCCAGTGACGCCACACATGAATAATTAAAACGCTGGATAAATCGTTGGATCGAGAACAAGCGGTGAGCACATACTGATATGGAGAGGAAGGGATGGGCTTGCCGCGCTCGAACGATCTCGATGACAGCAATGAGCGGAATCATGACGACCACGACGGCGAACATGAGCCAGCCGATACCATCCGCCCACTGCGGGTAGACGTACTGACCGAGCGTAATCGGCGAGTGGTCGACCACAGTGAACACGAACAGAAACTGCACAGTCACAACACAAAGTTAATTCATCTGGATTTAACTATAATGCAGGAAACTGTACCACTGTGCTATATAAGTCTATGCAATTTTGCATTTGCTTATGGAATGCTGGAAATTATTGCAATAATTTAAACTTTAACTTTCATTTTTATGCGCACAGGTACTTATTCGCAGATTTCGTCTGGGTAAATGTCGTCTGAACTATTACCACACCAAATGAGCCTTCACCAAACTGGTAACTGCGACTTCTGTGGCCTTCCAGAAACTATAGAACATTATCTCATCGAATGTACAAGAAACAACATATCACAAACAGTCAAAAAAGTCTGTGCTGAACACAAACTCGAGTTTGATCTGCGCACAATACTATGCTCAGCAACTGTTATAAAAGCCATCTACCGAAGTATCCAGCGACCACTTTAGAATTTGAAGATATTGTCTACTCTTGAGGGATAAACTCTACGCATTATAATCCGTAATGACGCTGACAGTCTTGGATACTATATAGCGTCGTTAAATAATCCAACTCCAGTCCAGTCCATAGCTAGTTAGTTGCTGCTCAGACGTCGACCGAGTAAGACGTATACTCGCTTGTAGTGCGAACGGCAGTTTTAGTCAGTCAGCAGTTGACAGTTTGTTCATAAATCGATATTGTGATTGAACGTTGGCCACTTTGTTTGGCCGTGCGATAGTTAGTGAATGTCTTAAGTACTAGCAAGTATCGTCGAACGTTGCGAACTGTCGTCGCGGTCCGCCATATTGACTGGCCTTGACCGGAAGTCGCGCACCGTCTCGCCGAACTGTTTGGCGAAGCGATTGTTTGTTCTGATACTGACGTCGAAGAAAATTGTTAACTTTCGGGCTCAAAACATTTTGACCGCCCCTCGTAGGCCTACAGGCTTAGCAGAATGGAAGCAGAGTAATAAGGTGTTTACACGGTCCAGCATCCGTCCAGCATTAGCACGTGTATTTTGAATACATTTGCTGGAAGTTTGCTGGACGTTTGCTGGATCGTGTAAACACCCCATAGCTGTTACCCATGTCATGGCGGGCGTAAGAACGACCCAGCAGACGAGCCAGTAATAGTTAGGCCTGTGTCCAATCATCATTGCGATGTCGTCGCTGAACCGACTAAATCCTGAAAACAGCAAGTTTGAGCGTTGGATTACTTGTATGATGTACATTGTCTTGAGAATGCCAATGCAAAACTGACCTGGGAGTGGTACTCCAATAAATTTGTCCTTCAACCGGCTGTATATTTCTACTTACCCCTCTTTGACGCTCTCGTTCGAGGGGAACTCCTTCACTCACGAGCACAAAATTTCGTCACGATAAACTAGAGTCTTTGGGGCGCACAGTAAAAATTTTGTGGTCTTAGCTTGCATCGTTTTAATACAGATCACGAGTGTGACGGACAGACAAACAGACGAACAGACGGACGGACGGACACCTAGACGACGACTAAGACGCGCGAAGCATTCTGCTATCGCGCGTAAAAATAACAGAAAGCAAAAATTTCCTCAAACGATATGCACAGTTTGCAGTTTGATGTTGTAGTGCTAAGTGTAATAACTTCAGTAAGGAAAATGTGGTGTAAGTAAGTAAGTTACTTAAGTAAGTAAGTAAGTGAAAAGTCAGTTCATATAGCGCACCGTATATCCATGCGACGCCACACACTTCAAACAACGCTACGATGATGACGTTAAGACCACCGGCATACCAGTCAAACAATGTCATTACGTACAGCCCCGCCTGCCGCCGCGCAGACAAACCACGTCAACTATAGGTAAAGCAAATACATTAATTTTGTCAAAGTTAAAAGCAGCGGCGTCATGACAGTAGGGCAGCAGAGGGGGGGAAGGGCAATTGCTCACCCTTAATTTTTGCCTGTCGGAAAATAGTCGGAAATTTGCAATTTTCTGTCAGAAAAATGCAACTTCCTTTCCCGCCTACTTTTTTAACTCACGACGCTGCTGGTTATAAGGTTAAGAGACGATATAGCGCTTCATCGGAAACCTATTTCAGAAGTTATATGGAATCACATCATCATGCACACAATCTGGCACCGAAGAGGTGAGCACGCTTTGTCTTAACCATATGCAACCAGGCAGACCGGTACTCGATTTACCTACCACGAAGGGATGAAAGGCTGAGTTGATATGTTATTGCACGCGTACAGTGAACACGCACAGCGGACAGCTTTTGTCACTAGGTCTATGAACGTGTACTTCTGACATACAACGCTACGTGTTTTAATTGAATGAATAGCTAATCAACTGTCAGACGAAGTTTTTAGATCGAGAGACTGACCCGCGAGCACTGCGGCAGACCAAGCAGGAACAGAACAATACAGACTATGCCGACGACGATCACTTTGCGACGACCTTTGCGCAAGACACGAAACTCGTCGACGATCGCCGTAACACCCGTCTCGAGCATTCCGAACTGACTGTCCACGCCCAGCGTGAAGAGCATCAGGAAGAACAGGACGGACCACAGAGGCGCTAGCGGCATCATCGCTATGCCTTCAGGGTAGGCGATGAACGCCAGCCCCGGCCCTGCGGTACACCAGTGCCAAACAAAAGAGAAAGACTGATCATATCGTAAGAAAGAAAGTCACGTCATGTCACTGTTTGGAAGTCACTATCTGTCAGACTGTTTAGGCTTAACTCTTCCATTGTTTAAGGAATGCCAAACGGTTTAACTTTAGAATGAATTAGCAACTACGTAAGAAATTGTGATTGATTTATATCAACGATTTGTCCTTAAAATCTAGTCATAACTATAATTTTTACCCTGAAAGAAAATCCGACCACACAGCGCATCAAAGAAAACTAGAAATTTAGGGGAAAGCCCAACGTGAGTTCGCCCGGCGCTCTAAGTTCGATTGGGGGAAATTAGAGGGGGGGGTAAAATTTCCCCGGCATCAAAGTCACGTGCCCCGAACTCAAATGCATTTGTATACGCCGAACGCGCATTGTCGACTTAGGATAGGTCAACATGAGCGCTTATATCTTTGTTCGTAGTGGACCGAATTTCACAAAAAATTTTTTGTTCAACGCCCAAGAGATCGCTTTCGTCAACGCCGTTTACATATTGTCGCTATCTTCATTGATTCCAGAGATATTTGCGCTCAAACTCGAAAGTTGTCGTAAATCGCACCGATTTTTTTGCACGTTTTTTGCCCTCTCAAATTTTAAGGGGGGCGGTGCCCCCAAAAGTTGTACTTGCGTTAACACCCCCACCTACAGACATGTCAAGTGCCAAAGTTTTGTCGGGCTAAACCCCCTAACTCCGAAGTTATAATGGCTCATTTATTCCATTTTAAGCCAATTTTTGACCCCCCTTTGAAAAAAGTTGTAAGGGGGCCCCGTCTCCGGTGGGGGGTGCGCTACTAAAAATTGGTCATTCTCTAGCGCGTATAAAAATTTGGGGGCGCAGCACCCCCTAGGGGCCGAAATATGGCCTTCCGAAAAATTTGATTTTGGTGGGTAAACATTAGTCGCGTAATCTCTGATGTTAGTGGACTGAAGTTCACACAATTTTTTTTATTAAACGCGGAATTAACTGTATTTGATAACGCCGTTTACCGCTTGTCGATATCCCTATGCAGTTCAGAGATATTTGCGCTCAAAGTCGAAAGTTGTCGTAAAACGTACCAAATTTTGCGCGTTTTTTGCACTCGCAAATTTTAAGGGGGCGGTGGCCCCTAAAAGTTGTACCCGCGTTATCACCCTCATCTAGCAGCACGTCACATGGCAAAGTCTCATGAAGCTACTCCCTTTGGCTCCAAAGATCCTTCGTCTAATACGCTACATTTTAAGCCAATTTTTGACCACCTTTTGAAAAAAGTTGTAAGGGGGCCGCCGTCCCCGGTGGGAAGTGCGCTAGTAAGACTTGGTCATTCTCTAGCGCGTGTAAAAATTTGGGGGCGCAGCACCCCTTAGGGGCCGAAATATGGTCTTCCGAAAAATGCGCTTTAGGGGGGTACGATTTCACATCTAAATCTCCAAGGTCACTAGACCAAACTTCACCGTACTTGTTTTGCCTAACGCAGGAGGAATCGCGATAGACGGAATGACTATCCGATTTTGAATATTTTCATCCGTTTCGGAGATATTCGCCGCCGAACTTCGAAGTCGTCCGAAATTGGACCAAATTTTGCATTTTTTTCGCCCCCGAAATGTTTTTGGGGTGCGCCCCCCCCAAAAAAAAAATTTGGACCGGCATTATAAAATTGAGCCTAGTACTGACTATCGTGCAAAATTTCACGCCGTTCGGCCCACGCATCTCGGAGATCTCGCGTTGCAATAAATAAATAAAACATCTGGGCTAAAACATAAAACTATCGTTTTCGGGCGGACTAATTATACGGTAAATGGAGCAGTATCTCGAGTTTGGTTGTAGAAATATTTATGCAGAAAAAACAGCATATCAGTTTTAGCAATTTGGCAATAAAGAATCAAGCAATTATGTGTAGTTAGAAATAACAGTCACAAGTAATAAGACTTTGTTACAGCAGAACTATCAGCAGCAGTAATCCAAACGGTAACGCTGGTAGTAGCAGTAATTAAGTAGTTCCCGGATAAGACTTTGTGTCCTCACAAAACGCAAATATCTTAATCGACTGTACTGGGTATATGCTCATGTGGAAGTTAACATACGCAATGTTTATACAAAACGACATTTATCTATTCATTAATGCTAGCATATGTACAGACCGTCAGTGGCGACATGCTGGACAGGAATTCCCGTCTTGACCGACATGAAGCCGAGGACAGAGAAGATGACGAAGCCGCCAAAGACGCTCGTGGCGCAGTTGATAAGCGACACGATTACCGAGTCCCTGCATACATGTACATTGTACATACAGGGTACGTGACATTTGGGCGCTATGCTTCGTCACTGTCACGTTGAAGTTACAATCGTAATCATAAGTTAATCATAAGTAAGTTTTCAAATACGATTTTTATTGATTCTGTTATAACAAGAGTGTGCAGCCGTTGAGGGGCTGCTCGCTATGGGGCCGTCCTTGCAGTTGAGTACCACACGGCGACAGCAAGTGCTGCCATCTCGTGAATCATTTACACTTGACGACGCTACGTGGTGAGCGTGCTTTGGTGGTGGTGGATTTTTCGCCAACAACGCAATTAGCCGCCGTGACCTTGACCTTTGACCCTTTGATCTTGAAATTGGTCCACGGGGTGCTAGTGTCCCGGGGATCCTTCCTACCAAGTTTGGTATTCGTAGGCCTTTTCGTTTTCCCTCTAGGTGGAGGCACGGGACGGACAGACAGACGGACGGACAGCATCGATACATAGTGGGGCCTCCTTCTAGGAAGGACGGCCCCATAATAACGTCTAGCTGCATTAGTAGTCCGTCATCGCCGTCGTCATTCGTAGTCGTTCGTCGTCGCGCAACGTCATTGTACGTCGCCGTCATGCGTCGCTTCTTCGTCGTGTGTTGTTCCGGGCGTCGTCGTCGACGTAAATAGACAAAGCATGCAGACTACGTAGCGACATGCCGGACAGGAATTCCCGGCTTGACGGACATGAAGCCGAGCACGGAGAAGATGACGAAACCGAATGTTTTTATCATAACTTATGGCTTGAGCACACGGTTTTATTGCGCGGCAGTCATAACAAGCCGCGTTACGGTTTTTGATCGTCTGTCCGTCATTCTGTTTTTCCGTCTGTCCCGCACGGGCTCTCAACTCGAAAAAAACGTAGAATAGTAAAATTAGTGTCAGGGCGTTCCGGAGTAAATGCTTCAAGTAAAGTTTCCGGAATTTGCGCTCAAATTACGCGTAATTTACGCTCGCCAATATCACGTGTGACTTCCAACCCTAGTAACGACGGCATGGCGCCCAAACGTCCGGCGTCTAAACGCTGGTGCCCAAATGTCCTGCTCCGGTACATGCATACCACTTATAGGCTATATGGAATTACTCATCCATAAAGATTTACAGGTTCGTCCGGAAACAATACATGTAAGTCTTTTTAGTTACCAAAAATTTCGTCATAACTTCGTCACACAGCTTTACAGGATGGTCTAAAGAAGAAAACTATCGAGTTTTGTCATAACTTCTATGATATCGGTATATTTTTAAAAATTCTTTTACCAACACATTTGTAATATTGACACAGCAGCTATATAACAACGAATAACGTTCACATTTTCGACTATAAACAAGACAGCACGCGAGTTCTATACAACTGAAAATATGTCCAACCTGTATACGTTGTTTTGAAAACGATTATAGCTGCCCATTGTCTCCAGTATACCGAAGCCAGTGCCTAACGAATAGAATATTTGCGTTCCGGCAGCGTACCAAACCTGGAACAACATTAATGCACGAATATGAATATAATAATATTATATTAGCGCATTTAATGTATGTCAGTGTAAAAACTATTTTGCAAAAAAACTATCTTTGTCTAGGCCTATTGTAAACGTGAACACTCAGTTCGGTCTCCGCCATTATGTGCCTCTGATTTGTTCGCGGCATAATTATGACACTATATTATACACCGTGAACGTGTTTTTTATAAAGCCAGGTGCCCAACTTATAGAAACTGTTACGGCACGACCTTTTACAGAGTGGATGATCTTGCACTGTTTCGTCGCCCATCGTCAGCGTCAAAGCTCACAATAACTTAAACTCACGTTGTTGTTACAATGCTGACCTTTGCTTCGCCGAGTTTGTTCCAGTCCGGAACGAGGTAGTAATGTATTCCGAGCCAAGCACCTTCCAGCTGAATGTTCCAGATGAACAAAATCACCAACACGACGTACGGCACGATCGCTGTCACGTAGACCACCTGCAGCACAAAATGCGCGTGCGCAAACTCGTGCAATTCAAACTGCGAATCTTATTTTGCAACAAGCCCCAAAATACTGTGCACCGTTGTCGAAAAACCAACACAATCCGGTAGTGCCAGGTTCTAGTGGATCAGCAGATAGACGCTGTTCAACTATAAACATTCGGCGATTTATTCCACTTTTAAGCTGATTAGCTAAAATACTAATAATATTTTGCTATCGTCGTATTTCAACAAGTAAAAATTTGAGTAAATCTTTCTTAAACAGACGGACAGACGGACGGACAGACACCTAGACGACGACTAAGACGCGCGAAGCATTCTGCTATCGCGCGTAAAAACGGCAAAAAGCAAAAATTTGTTCAAACGATATGCACAGTTTGCAGTTTGATGTTGTAGTGCTAAGTGTGATAACTAAAGTAAGGAAAATGCGGTATAAGTAAGTAAGTAAAAGCTCAAATTAGTACGATGCACAGCGACGAGAAAGAATGTCTTTACCTTGCCGACCGACTTGACGCCGCCGATCGTGCAGAAGAAAACAAAGATCCACGCAAACAGCAGACAGAGAACAAGGTCCCACTTGATAGCGTGCGTGTCAGCATCTATGCCGTCTGATAGAGCCAACACTTCGTGTCTGCATTAGTACCAACCAGTTATTATTGCGCCGCAGTCATAACAGGCCGCATTACGAGTTCTGCCCGTCCGTCCGTTATTCTGTTCCCCCGTGCGTTTCTCTGTCCGTCTGTCGGTCCCGTACGGACTCCTAACTCAAAAAAACGTTAAAAACGTGTGTAAAAACAAAAGTAGCTGGTGTGCAATTTTTCAAAAAGTCGAAATTCACGGTTACGACTAAGGTGGCGCAGCTCCGTACAAGCGGACGACGGCACAATATGTTGGTACTAAGTTGACATTTTGTAATTGTTGGCTTTTCTATAAAAGTAACAAACACATTCGGCGTCATCAAACACAAGTTTTGCTAGGCTTGGATCAACAAAAATCTAAATGACATAGTGTAAAATTTAGTTTAAAATAGAATACCAAAATGAAATACAACTCACTACACAGTACCCAAACACGTAAGCCTACTCACTCCCAGTAGATTTCTGACGGCGTTTTCAACGCGCTGCCACGAGATAGCGTGATGGACGTTGAGACTACTGTAGACGTCACATTGAACTCATCTGAACACAGCCAGCCAACTACGCAAACTTAGCCAACAATTTAACCTAATGCTCCCTGTATGCCATTAAATCACGTTAAACAGCGGCAGACATGTTGCTGTCCTAGTTTTTACGTAGTCGTCCTAATAAGCCGCATTATGTCATTATGGCTCTTGTCGGTCCGTCCGTCCGTCTGTTTCGCACTGGCTCTTAACTTGCAAACAAAAAGATATACAAAAATTAAAATTGCTGTAAAAGTTCTCCAAAACATGGCTAACAGATGTGCTAATTCTAAATTCAAAAGGTCAAAAGATAAGGTCACCCTACGTCGAAAATCTCCAGAAAATGCGCATATCTCGCACAGCTCGTATTTGCAGATCGAGCGCCGGCGGCCTGGCTCACTGCACAACGCACATTAAAGATACAGTGCAGTGTGTGTGTAGGCATAACTAGCTGGACGGCCGCATGGCATGTCGTCACAAGTCGTGGCGACGTCTTTGATGTTTTACTGGTAACTCGAATCTCGTTTCTTGCAGCAGCACAAAAAATATCTCTTTTAGAATCACTTCTTCTAATGCATTAAACACAGTTATAATACATGTATAAACCGTTGTCGCTAGTTGCGTTGGTGTAGTTTTGAAGGTCGCTGAGTCGGTCGAAGCAGCCGAACTGGATCCACTCTGGCCGACACGATTGCCATGGCAACGTGGTCGTGAAGGACGCGAACAGATAGCGCACTATGTACGCGATGATCATGTTGTAATAGACGGCAACCATAAAACTCATCAACATCATCGACCAACCGACGCCTATATGGTCACATCATCTGTACTATCACCCGCTGACTGCCAACAATTACTTATTATTCAAGTGTCCGCATTACGCGCCATGTTCGTCCGTCCGTCCTGCAGCTGTCTGTCTGTCTGTCTACACCTATAACGCCTATAACTGTATGACAAACAATTAAAGGCGTATAATAAACTCATTTATCTTCCTTTTTGCCGACTCCATTCATGTAACATTACCAATTTTACATGATTATTTTTGCATTTAAATACAGTTTTACGGTCTATCACGCAGACATGAATAAAGCATCTCATTTGTTTGTTTCGACAGGGAAGTGTTTTCTCCATATTTAGCTTGCGTCGCCGAATGCTCATGTTCATTTTCTTTAGCTTAGTTGGCAGTACTGTTGTGTTTAGTTGGCAATTTCGCCGTTAATGTTGAAAAATTACACAGACAGCAAATATTCGTAAATTCGTTCCGAGAACAGCATATTAGAACCAAATATCTGTAGCTTACCTTTAAACAAGGGCAGCAATTTCCAGACGGAGATGGGTCCGAGAGAGGAAAACTGTCCAAGCGACAGTTCAAGGAAGAAGAGCGGTAGACCAGCTAAAATAAGAATGATGACGTACGGGATCAGAAAACTCGCTTCAACACACACACAAAAGAAACGTCTTTATATGGGAACAGCAGGGCCGTAGACACCGCAAAGTATTTTATATAGACGGACAGTATAGGCCTAATGCATGCACTAAAACTGCCAAACAATAAACTGTTAATTTTAGTCTAAATGCACATTAGATGTACATACCTATATTAATATCACTGCTTGATCTTCCAGCCTATGCCAGTAGTAGGCATAATGAACTGCCACTAGCAAAAAAAGAGATGTGTAAAAATTGTGTTTAACAATCTTTAGCACAATATTACAGGCCTCAGGCCTATTTGCATTTTAATTGCAGCAATCTCTGTCGCCTCACTCTGAATGGAGACCAATATGTGTAGATACGAACCGCCGCCGTTTTGATAGGCGCGGAAAGGAAATCTCCAGATGTTGCCGAGACCCACAGCAAAGCCGACCGCCGACAGCAGAAAATCCAACTTGCTCGACCAGTTTCCTCGTTGCTCGTTTTCATCTTTCGTCCCAACGCTTGTCGTCTGCCGACCCCGCAGTCGAAACACACGTCAATAAGGTCCATTATCGTGCAGAATACAGTTTTGTTCGTTGCACGCTATGATAAGCTATAAAAGTCACCAAATTCACCTAATGTCTCAACACTAATAGGGCCCCGGCCTACTATAGGCAAAGTTCCGACTTTCACCATATACACTGGCTACTCCAAGACAAACACCTAATTCGGACGTCTAAAATACATGCTGAGTATAAGTTTCCGGTTTCAAAATAAAACTAAATCCATTACAGGCATCGCAATCTTTGACATTAGCAACATTCCGAACTAATTTTCAACTTATGTAAGAAAAGGCAGACGACTAAAATGCCGAAACAGAAACACAGAACAGACGATGGGCTACATGTAATTATAACTACCTGACTGTCGCAAATTACTCACCGATATTGTTGTACTGAGACCGAGCTGTGCCAGGCTGCTGCTACTGGCCATGGTCACGACACTCAGATCAGATCACTGTGATATCTGCAGCTGGATCAGCTAATCCTATTTGAGGCAGGTTTGTTTGATAATCCATAGAGCAGGACGTTAAAACATTTCGAGCAGTGGTTGAATACGCGCCGGCCGTACACAGGTAGATTACCTAGTGAATGGCTCGGGCTAGATAGATCGACGTGCTATTGTGATTCATTGTTCAGTCACCTGTATTAGCATCGCTTTTTGTGCTGCTGCCAGCGCGTGACCGTACGTGGTGGCTGCAGCGCTGCGAGTTTTGCTGGCGCGCCGAGTACGTATGTTATAGTAGGCCGGTCGCCTGAGCTATGACTGTGGGTCAAACGACGACGCGTCCAGGAAGCGACTGCGACAACAGTCTCCACGTTCGTATCAAATACGCCTCAAGGTTTAGGCCGAAGGTAAACGCATTGGTCACCGAGTTGGCCCCATATGGGTATAAGGAGTAAACTGGCACCGTCAACCTTTGGCCCACAAAAAGACAATTAATGCCGAAAATAGACGTTATTACTAAAAAGTTTGGAGTCAGAATCTATTTTTGAACTACTTTGATGTTTCAACCATGTGTTTTACTCAGTGATCTACCAGGAAGTTACTCAACGCGTTTCGGTCGTATTAGATAACAAAAAGAAAAAAACAGTTTAGCTGTCGCTAGGGAAAGTCGACCGTACCGCCTACGTCCGAAGCCCAGCGTCCGACTTTTAATTAGCCTAGGTAGAGAAAGCGATTTCTTGGAGGTGAAACAATTCCATGCACGCTATGTTAACGGAACGCTGCTCATGAAAGCTACAATCAACGCTAGTAGAACAGATGTCGCACGTGTTCATCTCGCGGTTCTCGCCAGGCGATAAGCCTATATAAATAGCTGTTCAGTCGTAAATAATCAACGAGAATATCGGACGCACGTTTCGCCAATATTTCTTACAATAAAAACGCCTTGCTAGTTAAGACACGTTACAGCCTATACAGTTCCTGTTGCAGTACTGACCTCCAAAGTCATCCAAGGTCAATGATTCTTATATCATTTGAAAACTAATACGTTACTTTTTATTAGTGATCAATAGTAACTTTGGCGCTATCTTTCACTTATCTTTCAGGTATACTATATGACCAGTTTTCCATTGAATTTTCTAGCCCCTTCACTCAACCAATCTACTTTTAATTTGAAAACGTTTCACTTGCTGAAATTTTGCATGCCGAGGTATATGGAACGTGGCTAATTATTTGTGTAAAAGTTTTTCCCCTATGACCTAACGCGTAACCACAATACATCCGTTACGAATTCACGGAATTCACGGAAGCCGTGAATTTTGGCGCTTGCCGTGAATTTTAGCGTTTGCCGTGATTTGCCGTGAATTTTTTTGGCACGGGCTGCACTTTTGTGTCAAAATCTGTAAAATTTGATTGTTAAACATTGAAGCTAGGCGTCTTGCTTCATATTTTTGTACTGAAGACTATGGACTCAACAGTTATTGTACTGTAGCACTGCTGTGTGTATAGCTGGATATAGTTACTAAAACTATTCCTAAAAGTTACTAAGAACGATTAATGTTAGTCATTTTGTGAGATGACGATACATGACTGATTGTTGACTAGGGAGAGAACAAAAATGTTTGTCAATGAGACGTTTTTAACGCTATATATGACCGTTAATTGCCACCGTGAATTCGCCGTGAATTTTGCGACTTTTATAAAAGTATGCCGTGATTTTTTCACTTTTGCACCGTGATTTTCGTCTGGCCCTACAGACGACGACAGACAAACTGATAGATGGACGGACAGGCGACAACCATGCCAATAGTTCGACCGTTACAAATTTGACGCACAACTTTAAAGATCGGCTATCGCATTGCGGTTACAAAAGCGCCTTGCTGTCACTGGTGGCATCCTTTGGCAGATACGAATGGGGTAATGTCTATTTATATCTGTGAACTGTGATCATCGTCGGATAGAGTGTGTGCTTACTTACTGTTTTTTTCGCAAATATCGTTTTGAGCGAATATGTAATTATGTATTCTACGTTTGTTTACATTAGTTTTTGTTTACGTAACTCGTAACTTTTTCAAATGGTTACTTACGTAATAGTTGGTATAATTGTCCTGCTTATACTTAAACTCAGACTTGGCTGTAAGTCCAAGCGTGTTCATGTGGTTGTTTTGGGTGACGTTGGAAGAAGCCCGCGCATGCAGTTCCATGCGTTGTCATTAGCCAACACAGGATTTCAAGTGCATATGTTTGGTTACTTAGGTAATAAATACTGTCTGTAATTGTTGTCAGACGTTAGCTTTTTTGTCAATGTTTGCCAAAAGATGGAGAGACTGTCACATTTGTTTTAAGTTTTTATTATTAGCAAGAATGCCGTGGGCATGATAATGACGTAATGTGGGGCAAGTGAAGCATGGTGGGGTTTTTCTGGGTCAGAGAAACTCCTGTGATGCAGGTTCCTCTCCAAAGTCCAGCAGTAGATCTTCGCATGGCGCCCCATGGGTCACACGAACCACTGAAGGGGTGCAAGTGAGCACTGGTGCTATAACCAGAGACCATCTGCTTCAGGTACCCCAACCCAGTCATGGGCAAATGGCACTTCATGAAAGACGTCCTTTCAGTTTGGTTTGATGGTCAACCGAAAGAGACCATCTTTGGTGAGAGACCATCTTTGGTGGCATGGCACCCTCCCCCCTGTAAAACAGCTTAAGAAACTCGCATGAGCGCGCACATCTAGATGTCACAAGTGTCATTGGATATGCGTCGATTCAACTCGATCCGATTATAATGAGCTTTGTCATGTGTCAAGTGTGCCATGTTATTTTCTACAGAATTGTGAAACACAATAATTTTCACTATACAACAATCTTGAAGACTATAGATGCTTTTGTTATGACACTATCAATTTTGCAGAAATCTTTTTGTTAATTTTTTTGTTAAAATAATTTAAAATATTTATAGTCAGAATGTGTAGTCTGTATGCATATGGCCAAGTTTTGTGAGGCTTCTAATAGTAGTTGCTCTTTAATTAATTTTTTACAGCACAGTTTATTGTATGTTGCACATTATGTACTTGTTAATTTGCAGTTGCTTGATAGAAACTGGTGGCTTATATAAATATGAATATTATTATGAAATGTGTCATATTATGATGTGTGAACATGTTGCTTCAAATGTTATGTTGTTTTTAGAATCTCAGCCTCATTCGGATGTGACTGACACTTCTTCCATTCATCTAAAGCACATTCCAAAAGTTCCTCAGATCTTCAGTTGTAAGTGACATTGACACATAAAATAAACAGGCTATATCAGAAACCAATGATTTGAGAATTTTTTTTGTTGAAGTCACTGAATTAATTTTTTCCAGAACAATGTGTTGTGATGCTTATCTCACTGAGTTTAGGTAATACACAGAAATCATATTAGAATGCATGAAAGTTGAGAATTGAATTATGCAATGAACGGTGTTGATATAATCAAATAGATTTTAGATTATTTTTAACAACATAATGTTCTTTCATTTGCATATGTTATTAGTGCTAATAATAGCAGTAATTATTGTATAATTTTGGAATTTTTTTGTAGATGTACCAAAGCTGTTACATTTCTGTATGAAGGTTATATGGCAGTTTTTCAGCATATTGATGTTGTTGCTCATGGCTCCGAAACCATCTCATATACTGTTGCAGGTGTGTGTTTGCATAATATGGCAAAAATGTCAGTAATTTAGTTATTAGTTAATGTGCTGTTTTTATATATTTATTATTCATAACAATTCTCTTACAAGACAGAGAGGTGCTAAATGTTAGAAATGATGCTAGTAATTAAACATTACATGTCAGTTTTTTAAGTAAAAATTATTGTACACAGATAGTCTTATCTATGGTGCACATTACTGGCCATGGACTACGTATTTTTTTTGTTCTGAAACTGTTTTATGTCACTGTATAAATAACCATATGAATTTAATCGGTAAATGTAAAGTTTAAATATTTCAGTGTATTTCTCTGCCATCTTATTACTGACATGTTGAGGGTTGATTGCTATTGTGAAACCTTATATTTTACTTTGTTTAGTTAGAGTTGCCTGTGTTTATTATGTCTAAGAATGCAAGGACATTCTGTTGTGTCTGAATATTGTTGGCAGATGTGGTTTTTGATATACATGGCGTTTCATTAAAAAGGACCCCTTTTTGTTTTTTTTCATATTTCACTCAAATGATGATAAATTTACAAAAAAAAATTTACCAGTTGTAGCTGAAGAAATATTAATTCAAAATATTTAAACAAAATGTTGCAGTTGATTAAATATTTTTTGCTAGTCATGACACAATGCTGACGTCATAATGTGTCATGAGTACAAGCTTGCTTGTTTCAACTGGTGCTGTCCGTTGCTACCCTGCTTTGATGGTGAACTTAATCTGCTTTACTAATGAAAAAAAATGTTTATCGTGTCAGCACTGAGCAACATGGGGACATGAATTCAGGCATCATGTGATCCAAAAACGCAACCATTTTGCAAACTCGGTGTGCTAGTGTACTGTCTTGCTCGAACATATGAAAGTCCAGCTATCCCTACAGATACATAAATGCAATCGCTTTGCACGTTTTTTGTAACTGCAACTGTAAAACTTCAAAAATTTGTCATTATGAACCATATTTTTCAACATCAGAGCAGGGTAGCAACTGACAGCACCAGTTGAGACTAGCAAGCTTGTACTCGTGACCTATTGTGAAGTCAGCGTTACATCACGACTAGCAAAGAATATTTAATCAACTGCCATATCTTGTTAAAATATTCTGAATTAGTATTTCTTTAGCTACAACTAGTAAAAAATTCTGTGTAAATTTATCATCATTTGAGTGAATTATGAAAAAAAACAAAAGGGGTTCCTTTTTATGAAACACTGTGTATGACTCTTTGCATATGTACATTTTAGAAGGTATATCTATACAGCACAGTCATTATCGATGAGAGGTGTAAAGGATGCAAGTGGGCACTGAGAAAGCTGAATGCCTGAATGCTAATTTATAGAAAAAGTTTTTTTTGCTTTAATACTATATTAGTGTCATTAGGATTAGATTATTGATTCAAACCATATTAATTTTTTAAATGTGATAATTATTTTTGAGCGGTCATTCAGTCAGTTACTTTTTTGTCGGTGTGTTGTGCATATTTAATGAGTTTTTTACTTACTTACTGTAGAATCCTCCGTCATTGCCAGCAGCTGCCAGTTGCCTGTTGGTGGCTTGGTTGCAAGGATGCAAGTTTATTGTTGATTGGCATAACTACGGCTACACAATTCTTGCTCTGGACCTCGGTGCTGGTCACCCATTAGTCGGCATACACAGATTGTGAGCATCATCATCATCATCATGACTGTCGTCATTACTAAGCATTTGTTACTGTATGAGCATAGGTGTGCATTAAAACAGTAAAAAAAGTAAAACTTACTAGAAGGTCGTTAGGTAGTAATAGCTGTGATGAAGAATTGAGCTTTTGGGAAAGCTTTTTATGACAGGATTTTCTGCACTGGTTGATTAGTGAGAGAAAAGGTTGAGTTTTGTAAACAATTAGAGCTGTCAAGGCGTTAATTTTTTTAACGCATTAACGCAGTGCGTTAATTTTTTTAATGCATTAATTAACGCGTAAATTAACACACCCAGTCCCGTCGAGATGGAGAGTAGGAGGTAAATTACCCTGGGCCCGAGACGTTTATGGGACCCGCCTGTAGAATATAGAAAGTTAGAAAAATGAAAAAAAGTTTAAAAAACACATATAATTTTTATCTTTTAAACGTATTTAAACTATTTATTATTTAACTATTACAGTATTTTTATTTTGTATATCATCTCTTGTCCATAGAGTCCATCATTTTGTGATGGACTTTGTTGGGTTACAAACAGTTTGTGCATTTTGAGCTAAAAACAGTGCTTCTATAATGACAGCAATTTTGCATACATCCTTAGCAAAACTCTCCCCCATTTTTTACTGGGTGCAAGCTACGTCCACTGCAGGTATAGCGACAGAACTCCCTGCACTGCACAAATCCAGGACTTGCAGCTGACACAAAGAGATGCCGTACAGCACGACTTGTTGTTCACAACTAATCAAAGTAGTGAAGTTTGGACTTGACCAGGCACAAATCTGACGTTACAGAAAGATCCTTGCAGTTAAATGTTGGTCGCTCGGTGCAATGGTCTATAGCGGTGGCCTACTGTGGTACAACATCGGAATCCTCTAAGTAACCGAGAAATTGCTACGGGTTCCACATTCACTCGCAGCAGGCAACACTAAGCAAACAGCTCAGGTCAGCTCAGCCTCCTATCCTCAACTATCACGTGTTTTTTACGCATATGCGTTAATTTTTTTAACGCACGTTAATTTTTTTAATACGCATTAATTTATTAACGCATTAACGCGTTAATGAACGCGTCAACTGTGACAGCTCTATAAACAATACTATAGCAAGTAAGTACTTTTGCTTGTATATTTTACTGAATTTTTGGCAGTGAATTATTGAATGTACATTTTATGCAATATAATGTACCGGTATTTTACATCAGCTCATGCATTGTATTTTATTGTTAGGTATGAAAGAATTTTTGGAAGACTAACATCTTACAATATTTGTGTCACAACTGCCATGAGAGAAGATTTGTTGCACAAATGGAACGTTAGGTGGATTGTTTTTTTTTGCTTGTTGTCTTGCTGTGAAGTATGAAAGCCAGAAAATGAGATATCTATTACGATCACATATTTTGAGCTGACAGTAACACTTTTGGAAACACATCATGGTGTATACAGGACATTGTTTGCTGGAGTGTTCTTGGGATTGATGAAGCTGCTTTGCTGACCCATGATAGAGAGAAGTGGAGAAGGGTGTTCATTGTGTTATCGGCCCTTTGTTCCTAATTTTTCGAGGTTGGGAACGAAGAATACGGAAGACAAATCTTGTTAGTATCATTCTTTTTCTTTCTCATCCCATGTCTTTATTTCTGCCATCCCAAGAATCTAGAGGGTCTGTTGAGGTGTATGGTGGAGCCTCAGCTACCAATGCATTTCGTGTATATCGAGCCAAGAAATTGTGCCTGATAAAAAAAGATTTTTTTGTTGTTGTGAAGAGACATAATGTCGAATGTGAGGTCACATTAAAATGTGTGAGATAATTTTAATGGGCAGAAGTACATGACCCAACTGAAAATGTGTAGAACTCATGCAAGATGCTTAAACCAATGTATGAGTACTGTTGTATTTTTTTAACTTATCATGTGTTGATTATTTATGTATTATGTATTTTTGTGTATTTTTTCAGAGCGGTGACTATGCATGATAGACCTGCAAAGATGTTTGCTGATCTTGATGTTGCTGGCCGGCACAAGTTATTTTGGAAACTTGACATATTTCAGTGAGTATGTTTTAAACTGATCTGCATTTGTATTAGTTTATCATTTCTGTTATTGTTCTGAATGGAGTACCCCATTAGATTTATTTTTTTAAAATAAATGTTTGCTAGTAATATGCGGAAATGTGTATTTTTCTTAATATTGGACATTGCATATTTTGCATCATTAACCTTGTGTCACCTGTATGGCTTTGATGTCGGAATGGCTTCTGCTGTTATGCATTAGTTGAGCATTTTCAGTTAACAGTTGCCAGTTGTCATAGTTTTTGATTGTACAGCATCAGCGGTTTCTAATGGGTTTATTTTATCTTTATTCGACTTATTTGTACAATATTAACTTGACCATTAAGGGCCAATTGATTCATGTCCAAGTTAACTTGTAGGTTACCTAACCTAGGTTATCTTGGTCGCGAGGTTAAGTCTTTGTCGCGTTTATTCACGAAAAAAACTAACCAGAGTTTGCTAATCCGCGAGTTATACCTCGTCCATATAACCACACCACGAATCAAAAGTTTCGATTGGTGGTAGTAGTGATGTGGCTGTTCATTTATGGCCGACTATAGGTTATGAACTAAATGGCATGTCTGTGGGTAGTAGAGGATATTTAAGTGGCAATTAATGTACAGTGTATTTCGACAGGATGCAATAAAATGCAATACAACACATTGCAGCAACCGTGAAAATTTCAATTTTAATACATAATCATGATTACAATTATTACAAGAATTTTTAATATTGTCAGCTTTACTGCGTATCGCCCCTATGCAAAAGTCGACTGTTCCACCTGATGTACCCCGCAAGGTCAAGGTCACTGGTGCAGAAGACATTTTCATTCAGCAACTTGGTGAATTGCACACGTAGAAAAAGTGCAATCATATTACAATAATTTCGCTGACTATAATGATAGAATTCACTACGCAAAATGTTGTCATGGTTCTATGTCTTCTGGTTCATTGACCTACAACTGTGAAAGGTTCGCAGATGTTATTTACATGAGTCAGCTTCGATCTTGCACTAATTGCAGGTTAACCTTGCAAAATCGGGAGGTTAACTGTGCGAGTTAAGTCTGAGATAACCGTGAGAGTTAACCTACTGATATGTCATGAATCAACGTGACAGATTTTAAGTTTTGGAATTGCCGACTTTAACCGATAGGTTATCTTTAACCTGGATGTGAATCAATCAGCCCTAAGTGACTTGTCACACATGCTGCTTTCAGCACCTTACTGACAGTATAGATATAGCTTTGTAGATCATTGTCGAGGTAACTAGATTTATTCACACTTTACTCTTAAGATGTTGTTGATATTGTTTTGTGTAAAATGTTGCTTAAGCAGTGTGTGAAGGTTTTTGTCAGTTTAATTTATGCAAGGAGAGTCAGTCAGTGAGCTGTAGTGACCATGGATAATTGGTCAATTAAACAAATGCTGATGTAGTAGTAGTATCTAAGTTTATTAAACTGCATCGGAGTACTGGCATTATTTCAGTGGGAGTTGTCTTTCGATGTACTTTTTACACTGCATATTAATTCGTGATCCAAGTGTCACTGAGTGAGTGTCGTATGCTGTATTTCTAAACATTATTGTAACTGCGTAAAAAGCTGCAAGATGTTTATTGGGTTTTACAGTATCATGGTTGTTGAACTGAAGTGTATCTTGTGCATAGAGTGAAAGATAGTCAGTTAGCTAACAACAACAGAGAGGTGACTGTATTCACAGAGACAGATGGCACTGGGTCTGTAAACTATCGACGTAGTCGGCCGGCATTACTTGTCAGCAGCACTAGCTGGACAGAGGATGAGGACTTCTCAGTTTTATTGAATGCACTTGATCGTAAGAGTTTGTTTCAGTCTGTTGTGTTTGTCACTGTTTTGTTGTCATTTCACAGAAGTTTTCCATAACGATATAGTGGTATAATTACAATTACATTAGTTGTTAGTACTTTTAGTAATTTTTGATGTTTGTGAAATAACTTGTATTGTTTTTTTGCTACGATCATTTTTATTGAGTGCCATAGCTTATGTTTTTACGTTTTTCTGCCTGTCTGCCAGTCTTATTCGAAAATTTATTAAAGGTCCGTGGACACCAAAATTAAAGTTTACATTTTATCCATTTTCCTAAAAATGCTGAATTTTCTGATAACTTTGACAGCAATATCAGTGCCCAGCATTTTGTCAGCACGGAAAAATTTACCTTTGAAATCGACAATATACGAAATTGATGTAGCAAACGCGCCGCTATGATGGCCTCCAGTTTCGTCATGAGTTTAGCCTATAGACATCATGAATAGCCAAGCCTAGACTGATGACGTCGTCGGCCAGGCCATTAATATTCATGATGTATATGGGCTAGGGTCATGATGTCACCAGGGGCACTGATTGACTAGGATATTTTGCATAACGTAACGTAATGCCGCATTTTGGTTGAAATCACACATTAATTTCATATATTTATAAAGCCGAAATTGACATATTATATACTCGAGGTTAAATGTCTAATTTAAATCTACATAAATTGCACGAGTGAGTTTGACCATGGCCATGGATAAGTGGTGGGATTAATTTTTTGCTAGGGTGGGTTGTATCCCAATAAATATTATTTAGATTTTGGTAGCAAGCATTCAGATTCGGTAATGAAAAGTCTCAACAGAGTTGAAGTTGAAGTTGACAGTTTTGTTACTAAAAATGGCCCATACGAATGCATAAAGTGATCATAGTGATGCTTATCTATCATGTAGTGAAGCATAAGAATTAAATTGATGGTTCTGTCGTGATAGTAGTACATTTATAGCTCACAATATACTTCATGTAATTAATGTCTTGCATGCATTCAATACATTGTTAGCGTTTTATGAATATTCCAGAGTACGACGAAAGTGCTGCAGTTGAGTCGGATTTGCCTGCAGTTATCTGTGTAATAACAGGTAATAATATCAGTAATAATGTCAGTAACTTTAAGCAAGTTATAAGTAATAATATTGGTTTATTTGATATTTTCTATACAGTTTAACTCAGACATTATGTGATCTGTATGCAATGATGCTGAGTGCATGACTGCGTGTGTATTGTAGTTGTGGAAGAAACTAGTTTACAATTTCTTTATTGCAATTCTGGCATTGTGCGACTCTGCTTTTTTCCGTTGCTGTCTAGTTTACAGCTATTTTATTTGTTAAATAAGAAATTTGCAAAGATGTCAGATTGCTGCTAACTTATGCCTGATCTTAGAATATTTGCTGCCCCCACTCGAGTCATCATTTGAGTGCCTAGTCACAATGGCAGAAGTGATGTGAACTCTTACTTAGAGCTGAATGAAGTGGATTTTCTGTGCATATGATTTGCATGAAGAATTGCATGTAAGTTGCAGTTCATAGCATTAATTTGTGGACAGGACGAGGACCACTGAAGCAGCATTACATGCGGATAATAGAGAATAAGTCGTGGGTCAAAGTTCAAGTGTACACACCGTGGCTTGAAGCTGCTGACTATCCACTACTTCTAGCATCGGCTGACCTGGGTGTCTGTTTGCACAAGTCTTCCAGTGGTCTTGATTTGCCGATGAAAGTCGTCGACATGTTTGGATGTCGGTTGCCCGTTTGTGCAATCAACTTTTCTTGGTACGATTAACCGTCTGCTTGTTTTTACTCTATTCTGTGTCATTGGGTGTGATTTTCTTGACTATTTTACAGTTACTTATGTGTAACATCAGTGGCGTAGCAAGAGGGGTGCGTGGGTGTGGACTGCACCAGGCGGCACTTTCTAGGGGGCTGCAAAAGACATGCATGCAATAATAACAATGTAATTAATCGTATTTATTACAGACACGGGTAACTGCAACATTAAGCATGCCATGAAAACTCTGGGTGTCTAAATATTAGGAAATTAAAACTGTCCGGAGCTTGAAGAGACACGTTTCTTGCCAGGCCTGCCCCATAGGTTATTACGAGACCAAGATGGGCGGCATATATACGTGGCGGATACAAGAATGAAAAGTGAGACGTGCAGCCACCCCTTCACCCTTGCTCCCCCAGCGTGAGTGAGTGAACACTTTAGGCTATATGCAAATTGCTAGTCAACAAGATAATGTTCATATGAACACAGAATCTGTCCAATGCATTTCAACAGTTTACATTATATGTCTGTATAAATATAATCAGTGAGCTGTTTAGACCGGTAGAAAAAAATCAAACAGTTTAATTTCAAGTTGTACAGCAGCAATGATCCTTTCATTTTTCTGTATTATTTTAACTAAACAATAAACACTGTCAGTTACGAGACCATTCGATTCGTCATCAGCGCATTACTATAAAAGGTCCATCGTCACCATGTGTCTATCTTGCACCGTTATAAAGATTATGGCGCCTCAAAGATAATGGGTCACGAGTTTGACGTTTTGGGGTCACGTGACGTCATCGGTCACGTGACCATTCGACTCCCGGGGGTTGACTTTCTATCAGTGGTCCATGGTGACCATGCGTCTATCTGGGTAAAGAAAGAGGAAGGTGGAAGCTTAAGAAAAGTTGGTCGCACGGACGGACGGACGGACGAACACTCAAGTGATTTTTACTCTGTCCAATGCTATGCGTTGCATTGGACAGACAATGAGTTCACGTACCGGTATCAGAACAATGATTAAAATCGTTGCCACCAGATGTCATATTTTAAAGCTAAAATGCACGAAATTCGATTTCGGTGGGGCTCTGCCCCTGATCCCACCGCTTCCCTAGACCTCCTAGCTGGGTTTAAAAGATCCTAATTCTAAGGGAAAGGAAGCGAGGGAAAGGAGAAAGAAAAGATAAGCAGGGATGGAAGGGAGGGGAAAGCAGAAGAAGGAGAAACCGGAGGAAAAAGGAGAGGAGAAAGGGGAAGGATTTTCTACCCTCCCCTTGGCTGAAGCCTAGACCTGCCACTGGGCGGCAATCTTGAAGTCCGCACCGGGTGGCTAATAAGCTTGCTACGCCACAGTGTAGCATTTTCTTTAAATGTAATTATAAAACTATCAGTGTGTTGACACCTCCAGTTGCGAGATGGAAACGGCATCTGACTTGTGGGAAATAATCCTCCAGTGGTCATAAGTTTTTTGTGGCGATCTTGAACTGATAAGTCTGAAGAAATTGTTTGGTGCATTTCTGCACGTGTTTGAGTGGCTGTAAACATGACTTGAGAACGTATCCGTGTTTTTAGTTGCAAATTGTGATATTTTTGTTTTGGATGACATGTGCTGTTTAGAAATGATGACGTGTTTGTTTTTGTGATGGTGAACTGTATTTATTTAAAATTATGTAATGCATTGACAGTAATTGATCGTTTTGAACTGCTGTCGTTAATGAGTTGATTAATTGATCAGACCCGCATTAGTACAACTGTATTGCTGAATATACGAGTCTGTTTGTTTGTAGTTTAGATGAGCTGGTGAAGCATGATGCGAATGGCTTGGTATTTAATACTGAGGCAGAACTGGCACAACAGCTGCAGGTGATTAGTGATGTTTTGTCTTTGAATTATTAACTTATTGCTTGAAACATTATGCAATATAGCTTATTAATTAATGTTATTAGTGAATGGTTTACGTATTTGTGTGTTGTTTGTACATTATTGTGTTTTGTAAATTTATGGTAATGTCTATAAGATTTTGGAATATTTTGCTGAAAGACTTTTATATTTACATAGATGCCCAAGACATTCTATAGAACATCAAGTTTTTTATTATGGAGATGTATTATGGAGTTGTTGTAATTCGGGAACAAAAATTTGAGAGTACGGGAATCATGCTGTGAATAAGTGGAAGTATGAAAGTTTCTTTGATGTGGTGAATTTCAGTAATGCAATATCTAGCAAGTTGAGTGTGTGTATTGTGTCACAGATTAAGCGGGTTTTCTTTTCACGTTGTGCGCCATACAGTACAAATTCATATGCTTACTTGCGTATTTGTTGTCGATGGCCGCTATGCACAGGATCTGCTGCATGGATTTCCTGCTGGCTGTGAGCGACTGCAGCGGTTTCGGGAAGAGTTGCGCAGCTTTCAGCAACTGAGATGGGACGATGCATGGAACAACATCGTTCGACCTTTGTTCAGTGACAGCTAACAACTCACCACTCTGTTTCGCTTCATGGCTTCATTTCATTGCTGCTAAATGTACTGTTAATGCGAGTGATCTGCTGATTTCTGATGCTGTTTGTTGCAGAACAAGAACAGTTTCTGCTTTATTAACATTATGCTCAAAATGTCATTGGCGGAATTATTTTTATTATGAATTGCTGATAGAATTAATTCTTGTAGAAAGTTGTTACTGTGGTCCAATTTACGTTTGCATGCTACTGGTAGTGGTGGCACAACTTATTGCTGGCTTACTGCAGGTTAGTTTTTGACAAAAAAAATTACAGAATCATTAGCAGTGACAACTATGCAAAACTGCATCATCTGTGTTTCAAAATATTGTCTGTTCCATAGAGCTCATAACTAAAAAACGCAATGTAGGCCTAATATATAAAATCAAATGCTGCGTTCTCATGTGCGTTTAAACACTATGTTTCTTGCAATCTGATCTACAATACGTTGTTGGTTCTGTGGAATCAGTGGATGCATTTCACATGATTCAAGGAATATTGTGAACTCTGATTATCATCTGTGATCTGGATCGTTGCCAAAATCTAATCAGTAATTGATCATTTGGCCACAGGAAATCCCTCCAAAATATTTCATCATGGTTCATTGATAACTCACACACATGCTACTACGAAAACATAGCTCCTCGATGTGTATAGCGAATGGTTGGCTTCCTTTTAGCACCACCATTGTAGAACGTTTGAGACGTAGTTCTTGGTCCCTGTTATCACTGTGCATCCAGTTTACTGTTTATGCATCGGTCCATGTAGTTATAAACAAAGTTGCACACATTCGCCATGTGCAGTCAATAAAGTTAGCAGAACTGACTTGACGAATCGACGCACCAATATCGTGTGAAAAATATTTGGCATAAACACACTGTAACGAATGTTATACTACTGGCATGCATAGAGCCACTCCCGTACTAAAGGCTACCAGTATTTTGTAGCTGTAGCCAGATGAACATCTCTACTCAGTCTTCATTCGGACTAGGGCTGAGGTAAAGAACGACTAATCACAACGTTAATCATTAGAATTTCTCACAGCGTTCAGCTGAATAATAATAAAAGTTGTTAAACAGAAACATGCATTTGATGCAAAATTACCATTCTTTGCTTCTGTAATCGAAATTAACTATTAACTACTGGTTATTTTTCGGCACGAGGGCAATATTCCCGCAATTTTATAAAAGTACAGCAGTCTACTAAACATCAATCAGTCCGTATGCGCACAAATGATCAGAGTTAGCTGTCAATCAGCGTGGGAGGCTGACGTTGGTGGATACTCCAAAGAGGCGTTTCCACGGTCGACTCAGCAGTCCACCGCCACCACGTGACGTGGTCTCAAGACGTCCAGCGTGTGCAGTCGTCGCTCGTGAGCGATGTTTCGCCTGCTTCTTGCGACTGCGTTGTGACCGCTGTTTGCGGTCCGTCATGTCGTCTGTCGGCGTCACTGGACGCAGCATCGTCATCGTCGCTCGCTTGGGCTCCAGCTCACCTGGAACATTACAACAGTTTTGTAATCACGAGATCAGTCGTACGACCGATGGCAGACGTACGCCTGTCTTACGACATGGGTACGACTAAGACAGGCGTACGACGTTCGATGTTATTCAAGAAACATAATTTAGGGCCTATCATGCGTATCGCAGCGTACGACATCTGATAGTGGATAGCTCGCCTGAACAACAGCCGCAATTTTCCCACAGGCAGCTGCAAGTTTAATTCCGACGTATGACAGGCTTTCAGTCCAAAATTTTGCATTTTTAAAGAAATCTGTTGGACAAAAAGTAAATTTTCTTGACATGTTATAATTAAGGGGTCAGTTGCTCTGCCTGCTTCCCGCTGCCGCCTGCCGCGCATATTTTATTACGCCATTTGGTAAGTTTGTTTCAGAACAAATTAGGGCCTATAATCACTTTCAACGCATAGGGCCTACCGCCGCGTTCATCACTACCGCCTGCTTGGCTATTTTGACTACTGCTATCAGTTTCGTGTCCATTGTCCAACGCTTGTATTCAGTTGAAAGTTTACGTACATGGGCGCTCTCAGACATAGAAGGGGTATTTACCCCTTGACCCCTTAAAAACTTCAGGAAGTGTTAAAATAATACAGAGACGTCAAAATGCAATAAAGTAGGCCTACAGTGAAGATATTTTTGTCTTACCCAGGGTACTCGCAAATGTAAAATTTGTTCACTATGATGTTACTGCCCAAGTTGCTGCCGATACGGTTGATATAGGGCCTAACGTTTGAACTTGCACTCCAACGCAAGACACAACACGGTAAAATTAAATGTTCATGCACTTTTTACGCGCGAAAGCAGCTACTGCTTTCAGCGCGTCTTAGCCATCGCAATTCTGTCCGTCCGACTGTCTGTCACACGGGTGAATCAGTCAAAAACCATGCAAGCTAGGATCACCAAATTTTCACCGTCGGCTGCCTGGAAAACTCTAGTTTCAGGAACTGTAAGCTTTTCGACAAATTCGAAGGGGGTCACCCCGAACAAGGGCGCTAAATGAGAGGGGGTGGGAAACATTTGCGATTTTGGGCCAATAAGTCGCTGAATCTCAATAACGATGCGAGATAGGGCCTAGGTTACTATTAATCGCTAATAGGAAGTTGTACACTGGCTCTTGATTGCCACCGAATTCAGTGATCTTGGATGACCTTGAACGCCAAAATAGGGGTTTTATGGATTTTATGGCGCTTTCAAGAGCGAATTGCGCCGAAAGCAATTGAGATAGACATGGAAAAGCTTCATATGAAATTTTTAGCATTACACGTAGACTTCGACGGTCAAGTGTCGATTTTCTAGGTTCAAGGGCATCAAAAAGCGGTACCCCGTAAAGTCGTTATTTTACCGTTCTTGGCCAGTCTTTCGTGAAAACGGTTACAGATACGTATGGGCATGCTGCCTATCACAACAAACACTAGTGACGAGCTTTTCAGTCGTGTCAACATCGATGACTTTGAAAGATTCTGAACTTCCAAAATAAGGAGTTTTATTGATTTTTGCGGTTTTCGGCTGCTGCGCAAGCTCCAAGAATGAACTGCGAAGAAATGGCTGGAGATAGATAGTAACTGCTGTAGGCTTTCGCGCGTTTCGTGAGCATTAGCTCAAATTTCTTGTACGTTAACGCCATCGTAGTGAGTACGTGCATCGCTGTTAGCCTATTGCTAGTAGTGTAGATACACTAACCGTAGTTTTTGCCGAAGACAAAGTCGGAAGGCGCCGTGCAGCTGTGATCTCTGTAGTCATCGACGTCGATGATGATGCCTCGGTTGATTCCGCCGTTACCGCAATACGCGTAGTTAGTGATGACGCTGTTAGCCACTGGCAGCGACACGTTGTTACTGACGATGTTCTCGCATGCTGCTCTGCGTGTCGACTCATCACTCCGTCCGCCGTTAGACTCAATTCCGCTGCTGCTCGCATCACTGCCCGTCGACTTGACCGTCACGCCGGCCGCCTGTCCGACCACCGCCGTCGCCGTCTCGGTCGTCGTGGCGTTGGTGAAGCCCCAGTCAGTAAGGGGACGTTTGAAGGTCAGAGGGCGGATGCGCAGTGTTTCGTCGTCAGGTAGCACGTCGCGGCTGACCTCGCGGCTGGCTCGCGTCAGACCGCCGCCGAACCCCGCCAGCGGCAGTGGCGGTGGTGGTGGCGGTGGCGGCGGCGCTGTATCAGCTGCCAGCCTGGAGACCGGCAGCGAGGACGACGACGACACGTGTCCACGGTCTGTGCCGCGCTGACGCTCGCCGCCGGCGGAGTGGAAGCTGAGTTTACCGCGCTTGGTGCGTACGAGGTGGACGATGAACACGACAAGGTTGATGAGACCGAGTACCACGGCGACCGTGCCGCATACGGCCAGCGTCATGTCCAGCCACGAAAACTGCTTCTTCGTCAGCGAGTCGAGAAACGCGACGATAATTGGAATGACGACTGCGGCGGCAGCGGCACGACCTGATGACGTCTGGCGGTAGAGTTGTGCCGAGACTTGTCCTTCGTCCGATGTCGCGTTACTCGTCGCATTGTCCGCCGTCGTCCAGTCGACGCCGCTGCCGCTGTTGTTCAGCGACAACATCAAACTGTCTGGATGATTCCAAGTCACCGGGCTGCTGTCTAGAGCATCTGTCGTGGCGTCGCCCTGCGGACCTGCAGTCATATGTACTGACGGCGAGTTCCACGCCGACTGCAACTCAACGTCATCTGTCTGCCTGGGTGGTCCGACGACCTCGTGTTGCGACGTTGCTGGTGGCGGCGGTTTCGCCAGCTTGCTGCGGTAGAACACTGCGGCGGCACTCATCGCTCGTCGGTGTGTGGGGTCCTTTCCGGCCGCTATACCAGACAGCAGGTAGGCGTGCAGCAGCGCCCTCTTGCGTTCACGCTCGGTCATTGCGCCGCCGCCGGCTACGAACGGCGAGGCGAGGATCTGTCGGTAGGCCCCGGTGCGTCGTCGCGTGGGTCGAGTCAGGCGTCGGAACAGCCTCCAGTGTGGTCCAAGACGCGCCGAGAACGTCGACGGAGACATGATGGTGTGTGCTGCTGCCGAGGGTGATTGACGGCGCGCGGCAACGTACTCGTCCGAGCTGTGAACTTCGTTGGTCCAGTCGTCCGAGTCTGACGGCAGTTCTGCTAACAACCACGCTGTCGACATTGGACTGACCGTCGTTGATGTAGTGACTGGTCTGGACATCCACGTCCCTGCAGACTTCGATCCATCTGCCACCGTGCTGTCATTGGTGACTGCCGTCAAACTATCGTTGCTATTCTCTTCGTTTTCGCTGATATTGAAATCACTTTCACCTGTCTCGAATAACTCTCGCAGCAAGTAGCGCTCATTCTCAGCCGCTTCTTCCCGTGTGTCGTTCACGCCATGGACGTCAGCGTTGTCCGTTTCGTTGTTGTTTGCTACCAACGAGTCGTCGTTGTCCGCCGTGTCCGTCTGATGATCTGAAGTGTAGTAGTATTCATCAACATTGCCATTAGTCGGTCGCCACTCATCGCTGCTAGAGTTTGACGTCAGCCACCCGTCCGTAAGCACTTCGTATGTCCCAGACACGTTGTCGTGCCTGAAAACTGTTGCGTTAATGTTCGTGTGTAGGCTGGATTGCGTCGTGGATGTCGAAGTCAGTGGCGTGTGGGTCGACGTTGTTGTCGAGTTGATTCTCGTAACATTCGTCGCTGCTTGGGTCTTTGTCGGTTTCGTTTGTCCAGAAACGTCAGTGATACTTGCCTTGTCTGTCTTCTTTATCGACAGCTTTTCCTGTCAAAAATACAATTTTCTTATTGTACTGCATTATACGGTAGCCAAACTGTATTAAATGTTCAAGAGCAGTTCATTGGTTCTGGTTTGGCTGATCGCTCAAATTCAAAAAGCGCAGAGTAATAGTTTATTTTAATTACTTTAAATCCTGGCTCTGAAATGAATTTCGCCGTTAACTAGTTCATTGAACGACAAAGACAACGTTTTTGTGCAACAGACGTTGTTGAGATTATTCAAGCGTTTGCCATTTGAAAGTTAAAACGCATTTTATAACGTAAGACTCTAACAATAACACAAAGCGTTTCGTTTTCGTTCAGTTTTAGTCTAATTAGTCATAATTATTAGAATGCTACAATAGTATTTGTTTGCGTTCAATATACGCGACTCTTTACGCCCCGAGTCAATACTGCAGTAGACTAACGTCTTTCGATCGAGGCGAGTCTGGAGCAGTCGTAGTCGTAGTCGTAGTGCTAGTCGTAAGTTGGTCGTCGTCGTCGTCGAGCAAGTGCACGACTTCTTTGACGACGTCGCCGTGACGCTGAAGCCAACTCGCTCCGACGGTTACCGACTGTGCGTCGTCCTCGTCGTCGTCTGAAACCGACGTCGACGCGACCAATAGCGTCACCGCTGACGTCAGCAGCAAGACGCTGACGTCACGACTGCGCATCATCGTCGCTTTCTGCAATCGACTTCCGGCCTTGCCGCAGTCATGTAAACTTGATTCTCACGTCGCTCCGACTTGTTTACGCTAGTAAATTACGTCCAAATAAATAAATAAATAAGCAAAAATCGAGCAGCAAGACTTGCGCAGGGGCTGCGCACCCATCTGCTTGTCGTGACTCGACACAGTAAGTAAGTAGCGTGTCAAATCACCCAGATGTCAAGTCTACACCGTATCGACACAGCGCACAATGGCTCGATGTGCCAATGCAAAGGTAGCGTTAGGGATGTGCAGGTCCATGAATTATCTCTACTCTATATCAGTTACAGTGACAACATACTGTATATCGCGGAATGCAATATTGCCGTAAGCGCTATTCCTTTAAATCCAAGGATAATTTTGAATGTTCCAGATGCTTACACAGAAGGTCCACAAACTACAGTGTCGATCTTACCTTTACAGTCTTTTATATTTCACTACGGTGTCTATAAAATTGCCAAAATGTCAGGCATTTTTGGAGCTAAAATAACGTAACTTTCTAAACTTCTGAGTTTGCACCAAATTCAGCTGTGTGCTACCAGTCACCACGAATTTTATTCGATCTTTCTCTACATTAAACAGGCTGTCTGTTACATTTCTGTGTACGTTAAATGCGTACGTTTTACAAGCAACCGTAATAAATTTTTGCGACAAGGTAAGTCTACTATTCAGAAACCAACAATGCAGCGTATAAAACCGTCAACTATAATACCACGGTATCTTTGTTACAAATAGGCAGATGGCACATCTCTACGCAACACATGTTGCATGTCGCACTGTCGTGTGGCGCGAACGACGGACTGGTGACAAGAAGTACGGAATGACAAGCTCGCCGGACACACGAGCACCATCTGATCGTGATGACACTGCAAGCTGGCACCTCGTCCAACACATGGTGCGACTGCAATTATACGTGTCCCTGCACGGCACCCGGTTTAATTGCGTATGCGTTAAACGTCATGCACCGGTTTAGTGTTATCGCGAGCTTATTACGGCAAGCAGCTAACAGTTAAACATGCTACAGATGTGTCTTCCATTTTACGACATTTTCAATGTCATGCTTTTTTGTTCCGGTTTAAGTAAGACAAAAAGCTAATGAAAGGTTAATTACAGCGTAGTTATCTACGTTTGGACAGCAATAGCATAAAATGTCACATCTGGACAAAGCCCCTACGTTAGCTCTTGTCCACACCATTTTTACGCGCGAGAGCTAGCATAGCTGTAGCGCGTATTAGCTAAGGTAATTCTGTCTGTTTGTCTGTCTGTCTGTCTGTCACGACCCGGTACCGATTAGAGATCAAATGAGATAGAGACTTCGGGTTTTCATCGTATGAAAGCTTAGAGTCTCTAGTATTTCGCGACAAAACTTTATGCCTCTGGGTAAAAAGGGTCCCGACGAACGAAAGGGCAAAAAAGGGGCACCCTTCCCCATAAAGGCATTATTCTACCGCCATTGGTTCGTCTAACGTGAAAATTGTTGCAACATTTGCAGATAGTGTGTCACAATGACCAAGTTTTATAATGTTTTTTTATTTTGCCTTTAGTTTGAGTTTCTAATTCTGCCTACACCTATTTCTTTATCTTTTGCACCAAATTTGTTCTTTACGAGAGTAAATTAATAACGCTAAACACTCCGGTTACGTTTTTACTTAAAATGTATTTACAAAAGGGAAAACAAAACAAGCATTTCAAGTTCAACGATCGCACACAATGAAACACAATAAACACGTTCCAGTCCACACAACCGCTGTCCGCAGCGAGTATAGACAAACTATTCGTCCGATTGCAGAAACGTGGCCAAGCAGCTGCTGCAGTCACGTGGCCTGGCCACCCAGCTGATCATGTCCAACCGAGCGTGAAAGTCAAGTGTATTAGCTCTGATTATTTGGTGGTCTAGCTGCGGAGGTAACGGGCCATAAAATATTTGGGGAAATTATTATAAGACACACTCAACACTGTATACAGGGTGCGGCAAAAAGTGGCCCCCTAAAGTTTTTCGCTGTTTTCTCAGCAACCGTTTCGAATTTCAATTTGAAATTTTACACATTTATTTATTGAAACCTTCTACATTTAAATGCCAAGTAAAATTTGATTCTGTTGAAAAACGACGAAGTTACAGATTTTTTAACATGACCGCCTACCGATTTTTCAGCATTTAGAAATGTTCCGGCTACAACACCAATTTAATAACATCGTTGAAACAACACAGTTAAATACTGATCAGATGCCAGAATTCCATTGTTACTGTGAATGTTCAAAGAGTTCACCGCCAGCTCCAAGCAACAACACCAGCCTCCAGTCGCCTTATTTGAGAAATCTCAACAGCCTTGTCGATCGGTTCCTGTGGCAGGTTGCCCCAGATAACCTGAAGCGCTTCCTTGAGTTTGGCGCTTGTTTTCAGTTTTGTTTTAAACTTGCAGTAAACCTCCAATATTGCACCCCATACGCGATAGTCCATTGGGTTTACATTCGACAAATTTGGAGGCCATTGGTCTTTTGTGATGATATCTGTACAGCTGGCCCGCAGCCAGTTCTGTGCGCAGCGCGGCGTTGCTCGCTGTGTGTGCTGACGCGCCGTCCTGCTGGAAGATGAATCCGGTGGGCAACTGGCGATTGCTTTAAAGGAAGAATAACTTAATAATAATTTATAAACAACATAAATTGCTGTTTATCAAAACGTCACTGTGACGTCATGGGCAGTAACGTGTAACCAGTTTTTAAAAATTGAATAGCATTTTTAGCATGAACATTTTTGAATGCCGAAAAATCGGTAGGCGGTCATGTTACAAAGTCTATAACTTCGTTGTTTTTCAACATAATCACATTTTACTTGGCAGTTAGATGTAAAAGGTGTCAGTAAATAAAGCTAGAAAATTTTATATTAAAATCCCAACGGGTTGCTGAGAAAACGGCAAAAAAAATTTAGGGGGCCACTTTTTTCTGCTGCACCCTGTACAGTCCGGGTATCTCCCTATCTATTCAGCAATGAATATAAAGCGAGATGTGCTCGCTTCAACGGCACGGCAGCGACTGAATCACAGCGAGCTGTCGAGTTGCTGCGTACGCTAATTAGTTATGCCTGCTCAATGTCAGGCTACGTCATCTCACATAGCCTAGTCCTATCAAGTGCGTGTTCCGACAATTTTCTGAGACAAGGAAATTTTTCCGACGGAGAAGATTACTGCTGCTCCAAAAGTTCACGTGAAACGCTTGAGCATGACAGATAGGCGCAAACGTGCTGCTTATCATAATAAGCACTGGCGACGAGCTTCTTAAGGATGTCAACATCGATGACCTTGCATGACCTTGAACACCTACAATAGGGGGTTAATAATTTTTTTTGCGATTTTAAGCTGCGATTTCAAGAGTGAATTGCGCCGAAATGGTTGGAGATAGACCAAGACAACCTGCATATGAAATTTTCCGCATTGAATGTAGATTTTAGCAGTCTAAGACCAAACCTTCTAGGTTCAAAGAAGCCTGCTCACGCGGGTGTCAAAAAGGGGTACCTTTCTAAAAAGTGGTTATTTTACCGCTGTTGAGTTGCCTAGCGTTGCTGCTGATAGGCACACACATGCTGCTTATCATAACAAGCACTGGCAACGAGCTTCTTAGGAATGTCAACATCGATGAATGACCTTGAACCTTAAAAATATTGGGTTTTAGTGATTTTTGGCGATTTTTGGCTGCAAAAAAGCAATTGCTATGAAATGGATGGAGATAGGCTAAGATTACTTGCGAACATGAACTGCTATAGGCTCTCGCGCGTCTCATGAGCATTAGCTCAGATTTCTTGTTTGAGCATGTTTTGAAAATGCATTGAGCGACAAATTATCATTATAACGATGACAATGAAAATTATGAGTATTTTATTATGGCTGTGTTAAGACACATCTAAAAATTTTAAATTGAAACATATTAAATACTTTGCGTTTTATTGCTGTGAGCTTTATAGATTTAAAGTATCGCGTAAAGGTCCTATTCAAAAGTAAAGTAGACTAATGTATAAGTAGCAGCTGCACAAACGTAGACCTATTAGCATCAGTAAGTTTCTTATAGGCGCCTACTTCTTGAAATACCGGAGCTTCAGTATAATTATACTGTACATGTATTTCGTTAGAGAATAAAACTAGAGAATAACAAGAAAATAACAAGAAAGTAACAAATATTAAGCCTACCAGGTTACTGTGCACACAATTTCACTAAAAAAGGCTTATAAAGTACAAGACATATCAAACTACTGCGCTGTGAGTCACTGTGTCTTGAGAATAGTTTGTTTTGCTGAAGGCTTTACTCAGAGTTTTAACAAACACATACACTCGTGACACGGCCGTGTGACATGCTGCTACAGCTGCTGATTGCGTGACAACAAACGTGATGACGTCTCAACAACGCAATCTCCATAGCAACGCTCATCAACAACAGCCAGCTGCTGGTTTAATATTATACACACCATCAGCAACAGCAAGAACAGCGACAACAACACATCAGCAGCGTGTGAGGTAAATGGTAACAACAGTAGGAGCAGCGAATGTCGGAGATAAACACGGTGACATACTTCTGTCCGGAGCCATGCGAAGGACTAGCGGGCGAGCAGCCGCGAGACACAGGCGAGGAATACTTCGGTTCACCTCGTGACGAGGACAGCGCCTCATCACAGCACGATGTCGGTGTCACCAAGGTCAAAGCTAAACCGGAGCCAGGGACAGTCTACTCCATCCCAGAAACATGCTTTACAGGTAGGCTTACAGTATGACCCGTCTCAGCCATGACCTTTCTCGATTTGTTACGCGCGAAAGCAGCTACTGCTTTCAGCGCGTCTTAGCCGTCGCAATTCTGTCCGTCCGTCTGTCCGTCTGTCCGTCTGTCACACGGGTGGATGAGTCAAAAGCGGTGCAAGCTAGAATCACCAAATCTTCACCGGCGGCTGCCTAGTAGACTCTAGTTTCAGGAACAGTAAGCCTAAAGCTGTTTCAAAAATTCGAAGGGGGTCACCCCGAACGAGGGCGCTAAATGAGAGGGGGTAGAAAAAATTGCGATTTTAGGCCAACAAGTCGCTGTATCTCAGTAACGATGCGAGATAGGGCCTAGGTTACTATTAATCGCTAATAGGAGTCTTACACTGGCTCTCGATTGGCGCCGAATTCAATGACCTTGAATAACCTTAAACTTCAAAATAGGGGGTTTATGGATTTTTGGCGATTTTGGGCTGCGACACAAGTCTATATCATTCACAAGGTGGCGCCACGGAACTATCGTTATGCGATCCAGATAAAGAATTTGGTATTTGTATATTAACTTAGGGTGAACACCGCAATTTTCAGCTAAACTACTGAACCAGAACCGCTGTAAGCTTTCGCGCGTCTCGTGAGCATTAGCTTAAATTTCTTGTTTCATCTGAAACGTGTTGCGTTTAACAATATCGAAAGATCTGTATAGGCTATAGTGTTTTTGAGATTAATGTCAAAACAAGCTCGAAAAAGAAATTTTGACCGTTTGGGGTTGTTTTTAGTGTTTTACTAAATACGTAAGTTTATTCGCGGTACTGAGATGCTGTAAGATGACTTTAAATATCTGTTTAAATTTAAACAACGTTGAATTTAGCGACTATAGGACCTACAAATTTATGTGTAAGCTTAAAACATATGCACGCAGAGAATGCTAGTTAACAGTTTTAGAATGCATGCTATATTGGTGTTGTGGATCTTTGCAGAATACTGATGATTGTCTCTTGCTGGGTGTGGCGGTGTTGTGAAAATCGGTAGTAGGCCGGGGCTAGGTGCATTGAAATTACGACTGTACGACAAACGTTGGTGGCTTAATACCTTATTTATGAACCACCATGTATAGATTTTAGCAGCACACCGTGTATATGCGTATGTGAAGAACCGGTAGAGGAAGAGCGGCACTATTATGAGATCGACGACGCCGAGATCGACACTCAGCCTAACAACTGCGATGTCAGAATAGAAACCGGATTTCAATACTTCGGCACCGGAAGATTCGTTGAAGTCGTGGGCGAAATTCCGGACGAAAATGCCATTTTATTGCGCCAGCTGCAGCAGCAGCAGTTGGAAGAAGAAGGCGAGTTTCCTTCGGTGAAGTACTTTTGTACGCCGAGCACGGAGAACGTGCTGCCAGAGCGCCAGCGTAGCACTGGTCTCAGCTACTTCGGCGGCATAGATTACCGCTCCGTGCGCTACTTCTGCCCTGGACCATGCGACCACATGCCGCCTGAACGCGAGCGTGACACTGGGCTGCGAATGTTCATAGGCAGCGCATATGACGAGGAAGTCTACCGCGTCAATCCTGTGCCAGAGTTCGGTAACCTCAGCGACCTGCGTGTCATCAGCGGCTGCCACTATTACGGCGGCGGCAGCTGCGTGGAGAAGGTTGTGGCGTTCGTCGCAGAAAGCTTCGAGGTGAGGTACTTCTGCCCGGGCAGCTGTCTGGAGCTGCCAGCCGAACAGCCGCGCGAGCCCGGGTTCCTGTACTTCGGCAGACCGAGCGACTACGTCTCGTCCTTAGACTCGCTGGCAGAAGTCGATGAAGTCGCCGACGAGACAGACGTATTTCCAACTGTGAAGTATTTCTGCACGCCGAGCTGCGAGTACGTGGCGGTCGAGGTACCGCGAGAAACCGGCAAACAATTCTTCACGCCTAAACCGTCGACACGACCACCCACGACGACTGCCGATGACGTCGCTCCCCCGTCAGGCAGGTACTTCGTCGGAGTGGCCACGGAGAGGGTGCCGGTCGAAAGAGAGAGAGAGACGGGAGAACGAGAGTTCGGAGCACCGGACGTGACACTAGTCGGGTACGACAGCAATCTGTCAGACACGAGGACAGAGACCGGCTGCATCTACTACAGCGGCGAGCCGTGTATTGATGTCGTCACAGCTGACAGGTCCGAGAAGCCGCCGCCACCGCCCGAGAAGTACTTCTGTCCGGAGGTCTGCGAACACATGCCGGCCGAGACACCGCGTGAGACCGGTCTCATGTACTTCGGCGCCGCCGTCACTCCTAGCTCCAGTGCCACTGAGTCACTCGCCGACGAACTCGCTGAACCAACGATCGACGAATTCGCCTTCAACCTTCAGGACATCCGCCTTAAAACGGGCTACTGGTACTTCGGCGGCAAGATGTACGAAGGTTACCCGCCGGTGAGATACTTCTGCCCGGGAAGCTGCGAGTCGCTGGAGCTGGAACCCGTTCGACAGACTGGGTCCGACTACTTCGGTCCCAACGCCGTGACACGCGTGTCCTCTAGTCTCGGCTTCGATGCCAACTTGTCGGATCAGCGCACGGAGACGGGCTGTCAGTACTTCGGCCCAGGGCCGTGTATCGAGGTGAAGGGATGGGACAAGGTACCTCGCTGTCTCAAGTGGACGTGTCGACAAGTCGCCGGTTGGATCGAGTCTCTCGGCTACTCGTACTACCGGGTACGTCCGCGTGCAACCCAAAGCTTCACTACTTCGACTTGTTGTGGATTTTTTAGAAGTCGTACAAAAACAGTACAACATCATGACACGTCAAAATTTTGTGGATCTGTTGTAGCCTTTTGATTTATATGCACTTGTTGTACAACTTTATCGTTGTGAATCTGCTGTGCACCTTTGCATTTTTTTGCATTAGTTGAACAATATGACGTACATCAAATCAGCAAGTAATCGAACTAAAAGTTAAGTTAGGACTTGAAGCAAACATTAGACAAGTCATGGGAGCTGATTGATGCGTAGATGAATGTAGGAACTTAGTGGCACTTTAATTTTTCTTTACATAGCATAGCTCGTGATATTGATATTACACACTTACATTACTTATATACGCTGCGTTTTCTTATTATTACTAGGTGGAATCGCTCTTACAGCTCATTCGATTTCGCCTGCTTTTAATCATTTCTACGTAGCCTGGTCTGTCTTTCTCGTTGTCACGCTTGTGATCCTTGCTTAAACCGTTCGTTGAACGTAGCCTACATGCCATTTCGCAGGTACACTTCTGGGGTCTAACGACACATTGTGTCAGATGGGGTCCTTGGCCCCACGCGAAGGGAATGTTTGGAGCCTAATCTTAACCAAAACATACAATATTTCTTTCGACTTACAAGAAAACGATTTCCGATTTACCGGGTGGCAGCATCGATCAGCGATTCTACCTTTACCAAATTATTCATTTGGCCCTTGTTTACTACTAACTGCAAATCGAAAAAACGACGTCAGGAACGTGTTTTAATTGTGGTTTTGATGTGATGATTTTCGTCAGGATTGTTTTATTGACAACAATATCACGGGACGACGTTTGATTCTCGTGGATGCAGCAACTCTACCGCAGATGGGCATCACAAACATCGATCACATCAGAGTGCGTTTATGTCATGATCCGTGCCGCTAGCTCTTCAAACTGTTATATAACGTTCTCGTTAACTTCTATACGAGTACTAACTCGTATTATTTTTCAGACGTTTTGCTGTCGTGTTTTCTGTGATAATTTTGTTCCACTACGTGACTAATATTTATTACTACTACTGCAGATAACTTATCGTTAAAGAGCGTAATTGACAAATTTGTTTAGTTAACTAGAGTGTTTAATGCTTGATGAATTTTATGGCAGATAACGGATTTTGTTTATTATGGTTTTTTAGAATGCTTGTTGTATTAGCTATGACAAACAAGTCTGATTTCATGTGCTAGAAAAATTTTAAGGCACAACTACACAAAACACAAGTTGTGCCTAGGATATAAATAAACGTAGGCCTAGGTCTGAAAGTAAAGCTATTTTGTTTATGTTTGCTTGTTTCAGTCTGTCTTTTTGTATGGGTTTTAAGCCTGACTTAAACCCATTGATTAAAAGCTATCGCTATATTAACAATACTAATGTTTATGCACATCGTTTATTGCAGATCATTACAAAGGCAATCAGAGAGCTCTTGCAGATAAACGACATTCCGTGGAATCGATCGATTCGTCTACCTCCGAGAGAACAATTGGGTAAGTGCATAATCACAGGCTGAACGGTAGTTCAAGCCCTGTGTTAACGGCGACTTCTCTTTCTTATGGGAAAGCCAAAAATTCGACCCCCACAGAATCAAAACCCCTGACCCGATTGAGATAAAATTTGGCACGGTTGATTATGTCGGCGAGGGGATCCGTCAGGCAAAATTTTATGCAAATCCCTCCAAGGGGGGCTTCCCGGCAAATGGGTGAAATATACG
>Ga0209367_1000137_pt1 | contig 53447 bp, 26 predicted proteins | sample WorMetLIZISLAND2_FD_187412 | JGI IMG/M metagenome (GOLD analysis project Ga0209367, IMG submission 187412) | Marine gutless worms symbiont microbial communities from Max Planck institute for Marine Microbiology, Germany - Olavius geniculatus... ...
AGACTCAAGACAGTCAATGTCAACTACTTAGTGCTGAAGTGCGACACGTGGTAAACAGCAACATCCGTACAAAAGCTGCTGATAAAACTCTGGAATTGTCATAAATTAAACTAAAAGCGCTAAAATTCACGAAAAATCACGGATTTCACGGAAATCGGCGTTTTTCACGGAAGAAGGCCAATTTCAAGGAAAATGTCACGGCCGTGAAATCGTGAATTAAGTTGGTCCCTAGCGATCCGTTCATACCGTACGTTGTATATACCGGCAATAGACAAACTAGCAGCGGCACTAACGAGATCGACAGAAGACAGAACAATCGCTCAAACTACGTGTCCCGGCCGCTTTGCTGCAGTCGTTGGATTGGGATAATGAGATGAGCTCTCCCGATCCCATAGGCCCCCTAATGCGATTTACTTCATACTGCAACGGACTGCTGTACAGTCTCCCACGGCGCAGGGGCCGATATTTCTTTTTGTGGGTGCAAAATGATATGATTGTCCTCGTTGTGGGTGGCTACCAAAGCCCAGAACCAGAGGCTATTTTCCGCAGCCTAGATTCGGTCATACGAGTATTCATCCACTTTAGTTTAACTTGACTGTGTTATTGTTACTTCATTAACGTCACTCCAATTCTTCGCTGTCATGTCTGCTTTAGAAATGAACAAAATAAATACACGAATACGAAGCTACTTAAAATGCGGTATTACAGCAAACACAAATCAAATCGCGAAAGATCAACGTGACAATGCCAATTCAGACATCTAATTTACCACGTTATTTTTTTTATCTTTTTTCGTTCAAAAAGCACAAGTGTCGAGGCTGATTTTGAGTAGTCAGTGCAAAAACAATTTTTAGACAATACAATGAGAATCAGCTTTGTACGAATTCCATAGTCGAACAGTCTTGTCGAACAAAGTAATGAGTGACGGCTGTTAATTCGAATTCAACATAGCACAATGGTGCTACAGATTGGTCACATTTGACGTACGTAAATTAACAGGCTTAAGTCGGGTATACAAAACGACGCAACTGAACTGAACTCAACTGACATGGTTTAGTTTTTGACGAACTGACCAATAGCCAAGCAGCAATGCATTACAGTAAACACCATCTAATGGCGTCGGTGGCCAACGTGACTACGCTTACGTACTCGTCAAACAATGAACAATTGTTTCGTCCTGCATGCCCATTGGTCAGTTTGTCAAAAACTAAATCTTGTCAGTTCGATTCAGTTATGTCGCTTTGTACGCGTCCTTACACTACACATGACTAGCACAAGAACTCAGCCTCAAAGTAGAGAGAAGACGGTCGTTCGTTTATCAAAGAAAATCAACGTCGTTATCCTGGGTGACGGAGACCCGACGAAGGACATGCAGTCCACTTCACATCCTGTACGTCACTGTTGAACCGTTAGCAGCTTACAAACAGACAAGAAGCCTAGCTGTCCATAGGGAAAACGCACTACAACCTATACAGTTGCTGTTGCAGTACTGACCTTCGAGGTCATCCAAAGTCAATGATTTTAATGTGATTTGAAAGGCAATATGCGACTTCCTATTAGTGATCAATAGCAACCTAGGCCTTATCTCGCACCGTACAATCACAATACATCCGTTACGTACAGACGACAGACAGACGCATCGTACCATAGACGCCTATGGCATAGCTGTAGCGCGTCAAAACGATTATAGGTTTAGTCTGTTCTTTGCAAACGAGTAGACCATGCTGTCCATGCTACGTCGGCGGCTAATGGTTTATGCAGACGAAACAGCTAGGTGCTCTCGTTTACGATGCTACTTACCTGTGCACATTTGAGGTTCGCAAAACCGACAAGCAGAGTCCATTCCGATTCTATCACCAAAAGATGCCAATTTTCAAAGATAACGAACGGTACTCTTGTTCGTGTTATCGAAAAGATATGTATGTGCGTAGTTCTGCTAAAACCGCCCTTATTCACTTACTATTATCTCCTTTGGTTTTTAGTCCCGTTTTTCAAGGTCGGCAATTTCACGCAGTTTGTTGATTACTGTCGTCAATATCCAGTTGACTTTCATGTTGTACAATCGGAGCCTGAAGAATACGCAGATTTCACCGTGCGAGTTGTCGAATATAAACTTAACATTTAGCCTCGGGTGAAAAGATATGTCTTAAATCGTCAACCGCGGAAATTAAATTAAATTAATTGAAAGCAAAATGTTAGTATAGCCCGCTAACCTATATATCTTCAGTGCTGAAGGCCGCTAATCTAAGCAATGGCTGGCAATGCTGCCGACGCCCTGCAGACAACAACGACGACGGTGACGTAACCAAACACTCTAGCAAAAGAAAGTATAGCTATCGGTAAGTTATATTTGAGTCCTACTTAATTTTGCCCATGCTGGTAATACAAGAGTTCATGATAATTTTATGTTATTTTCCCTGTCATCCAAGATACACCTATTCGTTGTGATCTTTTGACCTTGAGCTTTGACGACTGTTACACTTATCGTTGTGATGCACGTCACATGGTCAAATTGGTGACTGTTCGGGTGCATGCTAATTACGTGCAAGTTGCTGGTGGTCAATGAATGACGGACAGAGAAAGTCTGATGTATGATGCGGTCATCAAACGAGAGAGTCGCCTAACAGAATAACGCAATTACAGATTGTGGCAGCAACAAAGTTAAAAGTTGAAGTTAAAAGCAGATTTGGATTTACCATAAAACCTAAAATAAGAAACAGATGTGCTTGCATCTGTCTGGGTAATGGAAACAAAGCTTTGACCAGTGACGTATTGAAATGGCGGCAATACATTATGTCTACATCAAAGCCGTCGAAGACAGTAACTTTGCGATCAGACCAGTTGAAGCGGTAAACCTAAAGAACGATATACAACATTGCAGTAGGCTACAGAACTCGTTTATGTATGACGAAAAGTCAGTCAATTTATATATTTGTATTATGTCTTTCGGCTGTAGGCCTACACGTGTTGTTGTTGTCGACAGCTGCTTTCAAGAAGTGATTTTTAAGTAGCCGAAAGTAAGTTTTTTAAAGAGCGTTGCTGACACCCAGAATCACTGGGCGTGGCCACTGGTTACAGTAGCCGCATAGGCCTACAGGAGCATTGGAAATCAACTGCAGCTGAAATACAGCACTGGCAGCGCACACTGAAAAGTGAACCGAGAACAGCCAGGCGATCTTAGAGTACTAGTTCGAGGTCAAAATAGTCTTTTTTCAGCCAGCTGATGTAGCTTACATTCACGTACCGTACATATATTTTACTATATTAAGTCCAGAGCGCGCATATAATAGCCGTGTATAGGGGGTCGAGAGCTGCAACAGCAGCTGCTGCAGCGCATCCTCTTCGTTCGCGTCAGTTGCGCGCTGCATCATCGGACCAGCGATTGTTTGTTTCGCTGTCGCCATCGCTTTCTACTGCTGCACTGCACAGATTAACTTAACTGTCTCGCACGCAACTAGTACGCATAAGTCATCGGAAATATTTTGTAAGTGATGTTCAACTATTGCGCTGCCGTGTCGAACCGGTCAGTGCAGATAGCAGTACTGCGTTCTGACGGTCGATCATTGCAAAAGATGAGCTGCTGAGTCTCAGTGAAGATCTGGCTGATGACAGACGCCGTCGAGGTGGTGGATATAAGTTCAGTGAAGCAGGATGGTGATGATGATGTGGAGCAGCCGAGGGTGATCAACGGTCCAGCAGCAGAAAAGCTAGAGATCGACGATTTCCCGATGTCGACTGCAGTGACGACCACCTCGCCTGCTGCTACTGCTGTAGGGACGGCGGGACCTCGGCCGAGACGTCGCTGTCTACCTTGTCGATGTACGCGCTACACAGCGGCAGTGCTCGGCCTCGTCTTACTGTCACTCGTTCTTGCCATCCTTCTCATCGTCACCGTCATCCGTCTGAGTCAGCGCCCCTCGACCTGCGCCGTCGACCACGATGACGTGCCTGGCCAGCTAACGGACGGACCAGGGCGCGTTCTCAGCGACTTGGCAGACGACGGGACGCCGTTGCCGTGGACCGACATTCGCCTGCCACGTACCGTTGTTCCCGTGTCCTACTCGCTACAGCTCAGAGTCGACCCAAGCCGCGACTGGTTCCACGGAGCCGTCGACATCAATGTGACAGTAAACGACGACACGCTGATGATTGTGCTGCACGCCAGCTCGCTCGACGTCGGCGGCACCGACAACATTCGCCTTACACACCAGGTAGGCCTAAACACCGCCGTAGATTATACGCTGTCACCGGAGATGCATCTTAATTATCCCACTAATCTAGTCGACTGCTTCACTTTTCAAAACAAATAACGAAAAATTGCCTATAGCTTGTATTCGACAGGTGAAAGCAATCTCCTTGACGAAAGTAATATTTTAAATAAAATCGTCAGTTATATATTTGTAACATATCAAATGCCTACAGCATGTCAACAATTGCAGTTATATATGTCACATTTATCGTCTGCTCAACTGTCGACATTGTCGAGTTAATGTTAGCTTGTAGCTGGCTTAAATAAACTTGAATAAACTTGAAAATAAAAACTGGCAATATTTAGTGGTGTGCAGGTACGAATTCTTTGTTGTGCCTTACACCCGTCCAAACTCCACTATACTTCTATTTGTTGTCACTTGTCGATTAGTTGGGTAATAAGTCGTTTCTTACTACAAGCTGCTGTCAAGTTGGTCGTTGTAGACGAGCACTTTGTACAACAAATCGAGGCAAATGGAGCGTGCGTATGTGTATGTAGGGTGCAGGCGAGACGGTGGCGATACGTCGGTTGCTGAAGTCACGTTCTCGCGAGCTGTTGATATTGGAGACGGAGACTTTGCTGCGTCGATCCAGTCGCTACAGTATCGCGTTCTCACAATACCGCGGCGTCATCGGTAGCGACCTGCGGGGCCTCTATCGCAGCACGTACCGCGACAAGCGCGGTCAACAACGGTACGTCGTCAACCATCACCTAGTTGCGCTACGCTCGGGGCAATCAACCACCATTTGTTGTGACTGATGGGAAAAGCATAAGGCTAGCGGTAGCATGAACGTTTGACGGCTGTGGTTAAACCCCGGGGAGCAAGACATGAAAAGATCGTAGGTGTAATAAGATCTACACCGTGTCTCAAATACGTGCCAATATTATTTTAAATAATTTTGTGAAACATTGGCTAATTTTAATAATTTTTGGCACACACCATCGCGAAGAAACTTGACGTAAACGACTATAGTTTTTCCACCTCACCTTAATACTGTTGCTACAGTACGTTTTGAAATGGCGAAGGCGCAGTTTGACCGTTTACAACAATGAATTCATACTGGGTAGCGCATGGTTATACTGGAAACAAAATACAAAAGCCAGTCAGTCCCCTTCCTGTCGTTGTGAGTGAGAGATGTTATTCGCCATCGCTTTAGTCATTGCTTGCTATCAGAAAAGTGTCTAGGAGAGGCCAGTGGCGTGCGTGCGTGCGTGCGTGCGTCGCGTAGTTATAGGATAAATTACGATGACGACGAAAACAGCAGCAGCAGCAGCAGCACTAGCGTCGGCGACTGATAAGGTGCTAAGACGCAGGTAAGCGGCGTCGACATGCATTGCGGAGTGATGTGATGGAGGTAATTTCAACACTCCGTGCGCGAGTGTAGAGCCGCTGCGCCTGATGACGATTACTCACAGTTTTTCACACACCTCTGAGCGTACCCAGTACGTCTTCGCAGAAGATTATTATCACTGTTGCTATTACTATCGTAATAATTTTCGGTACATCTGCCATTGGTCCACGATCTTCTTTGTGCACTTAAGACAGTTCTAAAACTTGACCTGTTCCCACTTGCTAGTTATATACCGACATCAAAGGCGCGTGCCGCCCGCCGTGAAATGTCAGATGTGTCATGCAAAGTGTAAAGTATTATCCATCTGTTCGTCCGTCCGCCTCTGTCATGCAGTGCGCCACAGGTCCACTTTGTCTATAGGCTATAGATGTCATGTCTACCAGTTTTTAAATGTTATAAGAACTGATAGATGATTCGCGAATGAAAACATGATAGTCTAATAAGGCATATTTGGTTGCAGAATTTTTTTGTTTTTTTTTGCTGGAATTGAACGAATGACACGACAAAGAGCGGGGAAAAACTTGATGACAGTTTGAAACTTCGGATTAACGATAAATAAAACTGCGCAAATAAGAACAGAAAACAACAAATAATTCCGAAATTATTTCGCACGCGATGAAGTAAGTAAGTAAAGTGTAAATTTATATAGCGCATACTCGAGGGAAAAAATCGTTAACGGCAACGTATAAACAGCTGACCAGAAATGTTTACAACGATTTCGATTTCAGTCTTAAACATTAAAATATCAATTTAGCAGCTTAACTATAACACAATAACGCTGTAGTTTTGCAATTTTGCGATTACTTGTGGTCTTTCGATCGTTCTACTTATAAAATGTGTCACTGTGACAACTATTCGACGTTAATCAACGCATTCGCTGAGGTGGATTTTCAGCTCTATTTAAGTCCGTCGTTACAGCTACCGATACAATTAACTCAAATCCCATTGCAGTATCGAGTTGCGCACTTCATCGATTCAAGTTTTTCGAAACTTGACTCGACGATATGTCTAGACCTCACTGCGGTGTAACGCGGAATGCATTAATTCGCTGCATGAGCGGGTCGGTATGATAGCAGGGTAATGAGTACGTCTGGCGACGGTTAAAAGTCGACATGGGCCCATCCGTATCAGCTGCTTGTGATTATTAGTGCCAGTTCCAGCTGGCAGATTCTCTGCTTCCTCAGGTTGTCGAGAGTCACTCTGCATGGCATCTGTCTGTCTGTCTGTTCTGGGCAGGTTTCTTTCGGCGTCTCAACTGCAGTCGATCGACGCGCGACGGGTCTTCCCGTGCTTTGACGAGCCCGACAAGAAAGCTGTTTTCAGCGTCTCCATTACTCACCCGCCTGGTAGCCACCATTGAGTTCATATTCTCTAGGCTCCACTCTGTTCAGCTGTAGCCTTGTATGACGATGTACACTGTAGGTCAGTGAGTAAGTAAGTAAAAGTTGAAACAGATTTATGCATTATGTGTCGTCGCTATCCCGGATGTTTGGTATATATTTGCTGGTATATACTGTACGAAAAAGAAAATATCTCGGGTCGTGATTAGATATAAAATAAAACATATTCGCAGATTGTTTTATTTTCAAAGTAACAACACGCCTCAATTTCAATAAAATGCCATGTAAACCTTAAAATACTGCTTGAACAACTTTAACATTTGCTACTAATTATTCACAATTTAGATGTGCTTATTTATTTAAAAATATATTCGTAAGTTTTTCGAAACGGCAGTGTTGTGAATCAAACAGCGTTCATCGAACTTAGTTCGTCCGACCATCGTGACAACGTTGCAATCTATTTGCATAAAACAAAACTTGTTTACATCGGTCGGCAGACGAAGAACGACTTCATTCAGTAAAAATCATACGTGAATACACAAAAAAATTGCAAATATAATGGATGTAGCAAACTCAAATAGCAAAAAGATACCATATTTTTGCCCCACTCTGTGATTCAGGTACTACTTTTACTATTATTTAGATCCCTGTCTTTCGTTACAGTCAAAAATACCGTTACAACTTATTGTACAGACTTAGAGGCTTGAAGCTTTAAAGCACTATTTGGTGTTTTTGTCCCTTTTTGTCTAGTATTAGTATATGTATAGATTCAGCCCTGTTCAGCGTTTCCTTTCATTTCACCAATAGAAAGCGTAAGAGAAAGAGATCACAGGAGTAGGAGACCGAGTGAAGTGAGACTCCGAGCATGCAATGTGTCGTGCTATGTGGTTGAGATCTGACGGCGCTGTCCAACATGCCTCTGGTCAGTAGCACGAGGGTGTTGGCCGGCGATGACGAGCGCTCCAGCGATGATTACTGGCTCAAGGATGACTTCGCATCCACCCCCGTCATGTCCACGTACCTACTGGCGTTTGTTGTGGCTGACTTTCGTCGTCGCGAGACCACCGGCCACAAAGGACTCAAGGTCTATACTACAGGGTGCGGCAAAAAGTAGCCCCCCAAAAGTTTTTGCTGTTTTTTAGCAACCGTTTAAAATTTTAATTTGAAATTTAACATTTTTATATACTGAATCGTTTTACATTTAAATATTAAGTAAAAATGTGATCTGTTGAAAAACGACGAAGTTATAGACTTTTTAACATGACCGCCTACCGATTTTTCAGCATTAAAATTGATCAAGCTAAAAATGCTATTTAATTTGCAAAAAAAACCGGTTACCACGTTACTGCCAATGACGTCACAATAACGCTTTGATAAACAATAATTTATTTTGTTTATAAATTATCACCAAATTATCGTTCTTCTAAAGCAATCGCGGGCTGCCCACCGGGTTCATCTTCCAGCAGGACGGCGCGCCAGCATACACAGCGCGCAGCGCACGGAATGGACTGCGGGCCAACTGTCAAGATTTCACCACAAAGAGAGAGAGAGAGTTTATTTACCAAAACAACAATACACAAAGGACCATTGGTCTCCATATTTGACGAATATAAACCTAATGAACTATCGCGTGTGGGGTGCAATGTTGGAGGCTTACTGCAAGCTTGAAAAAAGCCGAAAACAACTGCCGAACTCAAGAAAGTGCTTCAGGTTATGGGGCAACCTGCCACAAGGACCGATCGACAAAACTGTGAAAGACTACTCAAATTCAGCGACTGAAGGCTTGTGTTGGAGCTTGAAGCTGGCGGTGGACACTTCGAACACTTACAGTGTCAATAAAATTCTGGCATCTGATCATTAGTTAACTGTGTTGTTTGACTTGTTTCAACGATGTCATTGAATTAGTGTTGTAGTTTGAACATTTTTAATGTCGAAAAATCGGTACGCGGTCATGTTAAAAAATCTATAACTTTGTCATTTTTTTTAAAAAAATCACACTTTACTTAGTAGTTAGCCGTAGGACATTTCAGGAAATAAATCCGTGAAATTTACATTAAAATGCCAAACGGTTGCTGAAAAAAGCGGAAAACTTTAGGAGGCTACTTTTTGCAGCACTTTGTACATACAGTTCAATAGCATTCAATAGCGATCTTCTTTTTAATACCGCTTTTCATTTTTTCTTTATCTTCTTCTCGTAATGTACAGATCCTCTTGCTAGTAATGCCGTTATTTTAGTTTTAGTTCTTTGCAGATAGTAATGCGTATTGTGTAGTTTATTTCATATTCGACTTTTATAAGCTCGTGTACTTACAAAAGTTTCTAGGAACATAGCTACGATTTTATTAAGATTTTTCTAAGTTTTCTTGAGTCACATCACAGCAACTTAGTTGTGTGTAGACTCTTCGTAATTTTTTTTTCGAAAGTTTTTGTCATGATTGTTTTACAAAACGTATTTTTTCTTTCGACATTCGTTACTGTAATTTTTTCTTAACCTTATTATCATAAGTTAGACTTTAAAATTTTCGTACATTAAGCCGCTATGCCAAACACAGGCTGCTTACGTTAATCACCTTACTAACGAAGCTGCATTTCGCGAAATATTTAAAAAACAAATAAACGAAGCAGACGAGCATGAATACTAGTATTAGCCTATACATATACTGCAGTGTATCTGGCCTCCTTTAAGTTAGGTGGTTCGCGTTTCGAATTGTTCGTTCGTTTGGCTTGGTTTTGTCAGCAACTGGCCGATTGCGTCCATCTGCGAACATGCACATTCATCACATGAAATTGATCGACTTCGGCTGTCGTGATTCTGAACATTTTACCTTTATAACAAGTCACGTGTATTATCCTAAATCATGTTCGTGGACATTGGCAGCAGCATTTACGTGATGCGTTCGGTGCGTTGTTATACAGATCAGAATCTGGTCGCGCCCTGAGGTATTCGACCAAACTGAGTACGCGCTTCAACTGGCGACCGGTGCTTACCGATTCTACGTGGACTACTTCGAGCGGCCGGAAGTCGTCCCCAAAACTGGTACTCGTGTACATTATTTTGCATTTGTTTGCTTGTTGATCACTTGTTTTTAAGCACCAATTTTGTTTTTAATGCTCGCTAAAACTTGTTTAAAACTAGGACTCATGAAATTTCAAGAAAGCCTCGAGCAGCTCGTCAATAACAAAGTCTTTGTCCAATATTACCATTTTTAGAGCAATGACGTGTATAGTATTGTTATTATTTTGTCAAAATCGCACTGGGCCGTTCATTTGTTGTTTTTCTGATTCCCAAAATTCCAACTATAAACGCTGTCAATCCAGGACCGGATCACTTGGTGTTTGTGGCAAAAATGCTGATGCAAAGAGCTGGTACAGGTTTCAACTACAGTGTAAATAGCTAAGTTTTTTCTTTATAACTTAACAGTAATAAAAATATGCAACATAAAAATGTATTTCGGAAGTGAGCAAAAAATGTTTTTTAAAGATTTTAAAATAACGAAAAAATCAACTAGATGCTGTTAGCTAATAGAACAGAATTGTTAACTTGAAGACCCGCGGCCCCTATAAGCGCGAAACCTCTAGCATTTGCTACTTTTGCTAGCAAACTACGTTAATCCGGTGCTGGCTGAACCTCAACAGAATGAGATCAAAAGTTGCAGTTTAAAACGCTCGTGAATAGCAACCGATCACTCAGTCGGCATCGGACTGTCATTGTTCACACGCTGTCGTTTTGCAGATTCGCGATTTGCGCCCCAGCCAATTATCTCCATGTAATCGCCGTAATAATCAGTTAATCGCACGGATTTCAGTTGCTTGTCCGCAATAAATAACGACGCTGCGTCGTTGCTTCTGTGACTGTAGCCTATTCGACGTAAAATATTTCGTGTCTAGCAGAATTTGATTGCTGTGCACGCATTATTGTTTATCGATAACGACGTATGAAGCTGCTATACACAATTATAGGTTTACAAAGTAGACCCATAATACCTTGTAGATCTATAATTGTGCGTGCACAGACATGGCATGTAGTGAGAGTATATGCCTATTGCTATACAGTGTTGTGTGAACTGCCTGCAGATCACGTAGCAATTCCAGACTTCAGCGCCGGCGCGATGGAGAACTGGGGCCTGATACTGTACCGCGAGTCATCGATACTTCACGACGATGTCGTCTCGTCCATGTCCAACAAGCTCTGGGTGTCGCTTGTAATCGCCCACGAAATCGCACACACGGTACTACAGTATGCTGTCAACTAACAGCCCCGCTCTTAGCATTGTTTTATGCATTGGAGCGTTTCCGATAGTGTGTCAATCGCATCTTGCTAAGTCTTTTTCAGACTTCGCACTTATGTCGTTTACCCGATACTATTTTGTCTTTTCATTCGTTATCGTCCGTGATTTTCATACTTTTTGCCAGTGGCTTTAAAATCACTGGTTTCGTAATTCTTTTTCGCCGCATGCTTTTGTTACCTAAGCATCACGTACTGTCGCGCGTAAAAATCGACCAGTGTTTTACGGAGTTATTCGAAAAATTAACACCGGCAGTTCTTTCAGACTCGATGTATTTATAAATTTTATCACCAAAATACTGCCTACTGGTCTATTGCATTGCAATCGGCATTTCTATCACTCGGCTGTCAAAGGATGGCAATGCCTGCAGTGAATTCATTTTCTTTGCCGCGTTATGTATTGTCTATGCACTTGTTGATAATATAGCTGTTGGTTAATAAGACCACTACATACACTGTGTCTCAAAAAAACCGGACCCCTATTACGTTCTGAAATAACTTCAACAAACTGTGCTTAATAATAATAATGATTAGCTGAGAAAATCGTCAAAAGGTACTCAATATCGTAGTGTGTTACGGGCTTACGATATTTCATAAAACGGGGTACCAGCTGTGGATGAACTGAAGCAGCGCTTGGTGGAGGTCTGGTCGGGCATACGGCACACCCTTGTCGATGACGCAATCGACGAATGGAGAAGACGTCTCCGGGCCTGTGTTCGAGTAAAGGGAGAGCACTTTGAACATCTGCTGTAACTTCTGACTATGATGGTGCTAATCAACAGTTCGTTCAACTTCAAACGTTGGCGTTATAACATTTAATGATTTCGTAATTGACGTTGTTGGTTCGTTGGAGTACTGCAGTGCAGTTGCCTCTACTGTTGGTGCCACAGGGAAACCTCAGCTGGTACTCTGTTCTTGAAATTTCTCGCAAAGTACCACATGCTATTAAGTGCTGATTCTCTAACGATTATTTTTGTCAAAATCTATTGCTACTGAACCAGGACTGTTGGAGTTATTGCAAAAGGTAGCAGGGGTCCGGTTTTTTTTTGAGACACAGTGTAGTATCAACCATTGTCGAATGCTTCACTGTGCAGTGTCTCTAGCATACTCTGTCATTTAGCTTCGGTAGTCAGAAGCTGGATCTATTCTCTTCAGAGAAAGATTGTTATGCCTTTCCGATGTTGATGTTATGTTTTGGGCAGTTTTAGAAATAGACCACATGCTTGTTTGTTTCACAGATGTGTAAATAGCAGTACTGTGTAAACAGTGTATGTTTTTTTGTCAATTAACATATGGGTATAGTAGTTTAGATACTTTTCTGCTGAAGTCTGTTTTGCTGCTGAGTGAACGATGTTGCTTGGCTTGTAGCTGATGGATGTTATTGGCAATGACAATGCCAACATGTTCTGGGAGTGGAATCTGTCACCACAGGACAAAATCAACTCCAACGCTGATGAGTCAGTAATTCTAATTCTGCCATGTTTAAAATTTCTTTTTAAGGTAGAAAAAGATAAAAGTACACCATGCAAGGGGTGACATTTTAACTGGTTGCTTCTTTTTTGTGTCTCTTGATTTTGCTTATTATTTTAGTCAGATTACTCAAAAAACAGAAGCTGACTTTCATCCCAGTTTTTTCACCCTCATAATGCATTTTCAGTGAGGTAGCAATTCTTTAGTGCCTCTGCAATGAGCTCGATATCTTAGCTGTCTCTCGTACCTGGTGAATGGTCATTCCGAAGAATGCATCAGTGGTTGCCGAAACATTTGATGAATTTACATAACTTATTTGTCTTATTAAACCTTTTCATATTTTCTTCAAAATAGCACCATTAAGTATCAGTCTTTGTCATGGTACAGAGCTGACTGAACCATTTTGACTTTGCTACTTGTATTTATTTAATTTTATTTAATTTATTTGATATATATTCTTTCACACGACAGCTTCGTTCCATGCAGTACTTGAGTTTACAACATGTTAACTGTTTGCTGTTATATGTCCACTGGTAAACATCTTTATTATGAGTTGCCACCAACAGCTGGACTAAAGTAAAAATGTGAAACATACTAGACTAAAAGTAAAACGTGTACACTGCAGTTGTGCAAAAAATAAGTTTGACAATGCTGGAAAGGGAATTTTACATAATGACACAATCTGCTGTTGCTCATGACATTTGTGGCAGTGTAAATTCCTCCACTAGTACTGCATCTCCAACATCATACAATTGTGTACTTTGTCGTTTTTTTGTCTGCTCTATGTGTCTGCTTGCATCAAATAGAGAGGCTCGCAAGAGGTTCATATACAGCAAGTATCGGGATCATGTTTTCTGTCAAATGCACCCACTGCATGGTGATCAAGCCGCTCTTGATGCTGTCAGTGTCAATCATTTTCTGTTTTTTTTCCGCATTTGTAGAATTTTGGAATATCAACAAGCGAGCTTGTTATGCATGTGTCCAATGAATTTAATACTAATTTAATAATTAGTCATCGTCATGGATGTTGCTTTTATTGCAAACGAAAACATTGTCTGTGATGTTTTTTAACACATTGCTGATCAAGAATTGCACTCGTTGTGTTTAACTACGTGACACTATGCGCCCATGTCACCCGTGTGTGGGCTAAATGTTTTCATTTCGCATTTGTTGCTATATGTTAAACGGCTCATTTGTGTTGCTTTAGTATTATTCTTTTGTTGTACGTTTTTTGCTGTTTTTACCGAAAGGTGAATAAAGCTGTTCATATTGACTGCAAAAACTTAGATAATGACTGTAGTAATCAGTTGATCAATTTTTCTCAAATCAATCATCCTTACTGTCATCACTGTCAAATAGTGTGGTTTTATGCAAGGAAGAGTAGCAAGTCAAGTGTCAAGTAATTTGTAACAGTAAATAAATGACCATAATCGGGACAACCAAAGGGCAAAATTTGGCCTTCAGGTTATGGCTAATGACTTATGTCACTGAAATTCCGACCAGTGAGTGTTTGCTTTGTTGTAGGCTCTGTGTAAGTCGGTGCAGTTTGGAGATGTGATTGAGACCATGCAGCTGCTCTTTTCTGGTGCTAACGTATGGGCTTTCTGTTGCACAGTTGCACACTAATTCATTTAAACAGTTCCCTTATTGTAGAAGTCAGTTGTGACATGATAACTTACCTACTACTGCCACATTGCTGAGAAGTTTTTGGTTGTTTTTATGTACTGTGGTATGGCTTTAAATTTGTGACTATTATCAATACATCTTGATTTGTTATCTTATTTTACAGTTCTAGAACACAGAACTTTGTGTTCATCATACAGTAGAGAGTGAACATTTTTGCATCACTGTTTTATGTAGTAAAAGTGGTGTTGATGCGCTGCATTTTGTAGATACTTTGCAACTGTCCAAAGGAAAATGAAACACGTAAGTAAGCTCTACAGATGTGTATCATACATGAAAGAATAAATTATTTTTACTCGGTTTTATTCAACTAGTGTTTTTTGATCGTGATTCCGGGGTGAAACTAGTCTTCAGAATGGCATACTTTGCTAATGGTATTGTGATTTTGTCGTTGACTGTTTCAAATAATAGTGAAGAACGCCATTGGCATTGAGCATGGCTGGTAAAAGTAATCGTCATCATTATCACCATTTGTTTGTTTGTTAAAAAGTTGACAGATGCAACTTATACCTCGTTTACATGATCAAGCAAACATCAAGCAAACATCAAGCAAATGTATTCAAAATACACGTGCACGACGTGTGCTCTAATTGCTCAATGTTTGCTCGACGTTTACTCGACGTTTGCTTGACGTTTGCTTCATATTTGCTTTGTGTAGGCTATGCTTCATGCATGCTTGACGTTTGCCCGACATTTGCTCGATGTTTGCTTGATCATGTAAACGGCATATTACTTAACAGATCATAAGTAAAAGTACATGATAAGCAAAGAAGAAATTATCACTGATGCTAGAATGTCATTTTTATCGTAACACATGTGTTACATATGAACTAAAATTGTGTGACTTTTGCAGCAATACAACTTGCTAAGCAAGCACATCAGATGCTCCAGATGGTGAGCAGATTTATATTATTTTGTGCTATTTTACTGTACACATTTTCACATTAAGCATTATGAAAGTATATTAATGTTACTAGTTTTTTTCATTAAGCTACTCTTCTGACAAGGCATTTGAGATGTAGTGTTGCAAACTTAATGCTGAATATTCCAGTGAAATCATTTGACAGTTGGCCAGTTTGTTCAGTGGCGTTTCTGTGACATGTCGTATTTATTTCATAAGTGCCTTTAAAAAACTTGTTTCATATACAACAAGAAACAAAAAACTGTTTGTGTTGAATCTGGTTTTAAAGGTAATTAATTTGAAATCATAATTGGTAACATGTGTGAAATTGGAAGTTATATGTTTGAGTTTATGGATTGGTGAAATGTGCAGGAATTCATATATCAGAATGGTGGGGAAAAGATTAATGCTGAAGATACTTCACGTGCGGTATCTAAGTCTATCATCTAATCTATAATCTAATATTGCACAGTGTACATGTCTCTAAACTCACCTTCTTTAGCAATGCCCAATAGTCTCCTGTGCTTTTGTCTATGTTGCCTGAAACAACTCTGGACAATCAGCTGGTTGCACATAAGTAGGCCTGTATGTTTCAATAGGTTTGTGTGTTGTGTACGGGGCTGAACTTTGAAGCTGTTGTCGAGTGTGTGGCTTTTTTCTACTATTTCTTCTATTGTATATATTTTATATATTGTATATCTTGACGTTCTGGACGTGTGTTGTGCCTGAAATAATCTGTTATTTTGGTGATTGACAGAGCATAGTGACAAGTCATTCCATCGACCTGTCTCAGAGTGGGTTTCTGCTAAAGACAGGCAGCAGCCCAAGAGATGGTAATACATCTTGTGTCGACATTCGGTTGCGATTCTCATGCTGTGTTCAATATTTAATATTAGCTGCATTTGTTCATTTTTGATAATATTTTTGGTGTGGTACTGATCAGTTGATTTTTGCATGAAGTTGTCTGTTTTTCTCAGCACTGTTGTTAAAGGTCCATGGCAATGGTCAAACTCACTTGCGCAATTTATGTAGATTTAAATTAGACATCTAACCTTCCATATATAATATGTTAATTTGAGTTTTATAAATATACGAAATTAACGTGCATTACGTTACGTTAGGCGAAAAATTCTAATTTACCAGTTCCCCCGGTGACATCATGAGCCTAGCCTAGAGACATCATGAATATTAATGGCCTAGCCGGTAATGTCATCAGTCTAGGCCATGCCATTAATATTCATGATGTTTATTGGCTAGCATGATGACATCACCGGGGGCGCCTACATGCCAACATGGTGGTGCATTTTCTACGTGATTTTCGTAGATCGTCAATTTCAAAGGTAAATTTCTCTGTGTTGACAAAATGCTGGGCGCTGATATTACTGTCAAAATTATCAAAACATTATGCATTTTAGGAAAATGGATAAAATATATACGTTAATTTTGGTGTCCATGGATCTTTAATTTTACTGTTGTTTACCGTACTATTTTGAATTCACATTCGTTTGTTTGCGTCACTTTGTTAATCTGCACACTGATCTTTAGTTTGTGCATGGCATTGTTTGACATTTTGTTGATGTTATTTTCATTATTTACTTATCGATATAGATTTTCGTAAGCGGTGGTGCGTTCTGGAGAATGGGTCTTTGAGTTACTTTGACAGTGACAAGGTAGTCTAGTTTCTGTTTTATTATAAGATTCTATTAACACGTGTTTCATTTATTTGATAAGGCTTTTTAACATATTATCTGTGTTTTCCATTTTCATTTGAGTGTTTGTTGTTCGTTTATTTGAAACTGTAGCTCAGGAATGTAGTGGGTGGAGTTCTTTTTTGTGAAATTTTTTATAAGTATGACATACAGAAAAAGAGTCATTCATATTAGTTGGATTTTTTATTAGTGAGTGAACATTTATTCATTTTGTTTCTTTGACTTTGCTAAGTACAGTTTTTCATTAATTTCTTCGAGCTTTGCAATGGCAGCATGCAGCAAAAACTGAAGAGAAAAGAAAAAAATAAAGAAATGTAGATTTTCGTATATTTGTCAGTCCATGAATAACTTGCTGTTCAATGGTCTGATAGTTATGCATGTAATATTAACCGTCGTTTTTGCAGAACTCGCTGCTATTAACTTACATTTTCTGAGTAATGTAGAAAGTCATTTATTACTTGGTCATCGTTTGATGTTATGTCATTTTGCAATACACTGTTTTTAACTTTGTTGTGTTTATGATATTCTTGTGTTGTGCATTTATTTCGTTCTCAGTGTTTAACATTGAAAGCCTGTTTGATTGTCTGCTTGCTGTAGGCGACCGTTGCAAAAGGTACAATTGAAAGACATGAGATGCTGAGTGTCGGCGTCACATCAGATGACAGGTGATGCTGAATTTGCTTGTTATCCGGCTATCGTAATAGGCCACATTATGAGTCTTGCTTTTTTGTCTGTCTGTTTTTTTTAAATTTAAAAGGTCAGAAGTTATGTACACACTAACAACTGGACCACCAAGTCACTGTTCTGTTAATCACATCTTAATTAATTTCTGTGCTAAACTGTGCATGTTATGTGTCGTTATGTAAAGTCTTGCAATCTGCGTGCCTAGGTTGTCCAATACTAAGTGGAAAACTTTTTGTCTTCGAGTAGTATTCATGGAACGATTCTCTTTGTGTGTTAGTGATGTGATGAACTCTTTCTGTCGTGTGGCAATGTGTAGAATTAAGTTTGCTTTTGAACTTGCCACAAGGCGCAGCTCTGGGCGAGTGTTCTTATTTGCAGCCAGGACGGCCAGCGATCAGCTAGTCTGGATCTCGAAGCTCGGAAAGGTTTTCAGTCTTTGTTTTATCCACTTCAGCATGATTATTTCGATTTTTTTTCAACGTCATTAGCTAATTGTTTGAAAACCAGATGAGGCAGATGTTCTTGATCGATCCTTTGTCACGCATGTACATGGTTGTGTGACAGTTGTATATGTTTCTGCATCGAGAGAGCCATAACTGCCTTTAATTTTGTTTTTTAATGATTTTCGTTATTTCGTCTTATATTGTAATAGGTGAAACTTGATTATCAACAACTGGCTTGCTGTTTTTTTGTTGTTGAATATTGTGAGCTTATCACTTGTCTTGTTTATTTTTTATTTATTTATTGCTTTTTTGTTTGATTTTGTGCATTAGCTTTAGTTGGCTGCTTGTCACTTTTGGAGCTTGTTATTTTTTTAAAACATACAATCTTGTTGTTGTATTGTACTATGAGTATTTGTGTATGGTGATTACAATGCGTTGTAATTTTTCAGTTCATGCAAAAACATTCATGGTAGGACAAAAACTGGACTACCTCAAATCAATGCGTGTTATATGTGAAAAGTTTTGGAATTTTGCTAGAAAAAGTGCTGTTTGCATGTTCGTAGATTTAAATATTTGTTGCCTAATTTTCATAAATTCTTACTATCCCTGTTTCTTCGGCCCACCCTGTATTTCTCCATTGCCTCAGAACAGTAAACGTGGCTGTGTTCTTCATTGGAGTTATACAGCCATGCGAACGAGATGTCTTTCTGGAGTACACATTACACTAGTCATCACTCCAGTCAACGCTGTGCATGACCTTGGTGTCATGCTCGACTTCGAGCTAGCAATGCAATGGCATGTCAACAAAGTCGCCAGTGCTTGCTTTTATCACATCCGATGTCTTAAACTGCTTCGACGGCTAATTGGGCCGGAGATAACAGCCACTCTCACGTCGGCGTTCATACTGAGCAAACTGGACTACTGCAACGTTATACTAGCTGGTTTGCCAAAATCTACGATAACATCACTCCAACGTGCTCAGGATGCTGCAGCCAAACTGATCGGACTTGGTGCTACTCGCGACCACGTTACAAGTACGCTGCAACAATTACACTGGCTTCCGGCGCAATACTGCATCACTTATGAACTGTGTTTGCTGATGCATTTAATTCACACGTCACAAGCACCGTCTTATCTTACTGACATTGTCACATAAACAGCCAGTGTCACATCACGAACACGACTTCGGTCCAGCAGCAGTCTCCGCTATGAGCAATAACGCACAGTTTGGACAACGAGCGTTTTCCTACGCTGTACCAGCTGCGTGAAACAGTCTGCCACCGTAACTTCAAGAACTATCTGACACTCTGTCATTCAAACGAAAATTAAAAACATTACTGTTTCAGCGAGCGTTTTATCTCTGACTAGTTTTTACATTTTGTACATTATCCTTATGTTTTATTTTAGCTTTTGGTTTGATGTACACCGCTGGTCATTTTTGTAAGTGGTTATTTTTGATTAATTGATTGATTGATAGTTGTAACTGCTGCATTGAGTATAGTACAGCTGTGAGTTGTGTGTCAGAATATGGCGGCGGTGTCGTGCGATGACATTAATGACATCGGGGAATTTGACCGTGGTGGAAATGTCTTTAGTCGTGCTGGGGCTGCCTCTGTAAGTTCATGTCGATTGTTGCTGCATGTGATTTTTTTCTTTTTGTCTTCCATTCTTCTGTGGCTCTCTGCTTGTTGGTCATATAAGACATGCATACATTGTTTAGCTGGCCCATTCGGACTGTCGCAGATCCCATAACTCTGTGCGAAGTGCGAGTTCCTGTTTTTAAATATCAAATATATGTTAATTGTATACACTGTGAGGTATAAAAAACACACCAAAATTTATCAATTATAACTTGAAGGCGGATTATTGGATTTTAATAATTTTTGGTACAACTATTCCTGATTCAACTTACAAGCAAATAGTTATTCAAGTTTCCACCTCACCCACCATATGTTTCTGCAGTACCTGGAGAAATCAAAACACGTGAAATCGGCGTTAAAATGAACAAAAAATGCCATAAACCATCCGTGACATTACTGATAGTAACTTGGAGAAGGATAACGAGATTTTAATAGTTTTTGGTATAAACATTTCTGACATAACTGGCCATTAAATGGCCATTCAAATTCCCAGCTCACCTAACGTCTGTTGCTGCATTACCTGGGGAAACAGAACAAATGCAACATGAGATAAAAGAAGAAAAACATCAGTAAATTTAATCATTACACATACATAACAGCCACAGTCCATTCGACAGTATTTGCAGTGTTATGCAGCAACAAGTTTATGGGTTTCTGTTTAGGAATACCAATGAACTCAAAAAGCGACTGGTTGAAGTCTGAAGCAGAACATTATCAACACTGCTATCAATGCACATAGAATGCATCTCCCTGCCTGTGCGTACACAAATGGCCGATAATTTGAATATTTACTGTCAGCAGTTGCACAGCTGTACAATGGGATAAACTGTCAACCAAAGTGCTAGAAATTTGGACAAAATGTGCATTATTCTAATCAAATAATGATATTGCATGGAATAAAAATGTAATATTTTGCTTGTTTTGTTTCCCCCAAGTAGTGCAGAAACAGACGTTCAGTGTGATGGGAACATAAATGGTCATTTAATGGCCAGTAGTGTCTGGAATATTCGTACCAAAAATTATTAAAATCTGATCGTCCATCTTTAAATTTACGATCGATAAATTTTTGTGTGTTTTTATGCCTCACAGTGTAGAATATGTGTTTTATGTTTTGCTGTATTTAGAAGCAGGAACTCATGAATTGTGTGAACTGTTTGGACTTGTTGTGTCTTTACAGTTTTTATCGTTTTTGTTGCCTGTCTAAGACTCAAGAAAGAATAACTTTGCAAGTTGTCCAAAAAAACATTTTGCAATAAAGACTGTTTGCAATCAGTCATTCGTTGAGTGCGGTCTTAGTGATGGTGTTAAATAATTGCAAGTTTGTATTCCGGTGATAGTAAGAAGTTGCAGCATCTTTATGGAGCGTGGTGTGTGATTCAAACAACGTGTTTAGCCAGTCGAAAATTTAGTACCACTTCTTTGCCATGTTCAGTTTTTACGTGCGACAGCAGAATGCTTCGTGCGTCTTAGCCATCGTCTAGGCATCTGTCTGTCTGTCTGTCTGTCTGTCACAGTCGTGATCTGTATCAAAGTGGTGCAAGCTAGGATCTCAAAATTTTTACTGTGGGCTGCCCCAAGGACTCTAGTTTTTAGTGACAAAATTTTGTGCCTCTAGGTCAGGGGCTTCCCCTCGAGTGAGGGCGTCAAAGAGGGGTACCCCCTAAAAAGACGTTATTTTGCCATTATTGCCTCGTATAGTGTGAAAACGGTTGCAGATAGGTACAGACATGCTGCTTATTATAACAAGCATTGGTGACAGGCTTTTTAGATTTCTCAACATCGATGAGCTTGAACGACCTTGAACTTCCCAAAAAAGGGATTTTTAGTTGATTTTTCACAATTTTTGGATGCAGCGCATATTTCAACACTGATAGCAGTAGTGACAAGCTTTTTATTGGTGTCAACGTCGATGACCTTGATTGACTTTGAACCCCTGAAATAGAGTTTTTTAGTGAATTTTTTGCGATTCCTGGCTGCAACACACATTTTAAGAGTGAATTGCGACAAAATGGATGGAGACAGACCAAGACAACCTGCGAACAGCAACTGCAAGGCTGTCGTACATCTCATGAGCTTTGCTCAGTTACTTGTTTTTTAAGGCAGCTTATTTTTGGACATTACTCAAGTTTAGGTTAGGCCGGGCCCCATCAGTGTAAACAGTGGAAAAGCACAACACTTTTTCGGTCATGTTAAAATATGCACTGAAAGTGATACGCCATGTTGTTGTTGTTGCTGTGAGGAATAATGATGATTAAGATGTTGAAATGTGACGACAGATTATAAGCCGTAGCCAGCCTTGGTAAATGTTTAATACTACAGCCACAAAAAAAAACAGTTATTTGATTCTGATTCTGCTCATAACAGTTTCTTATGGTTTGGTTTGATTTCTGTCAGGATTGGCATGCTACTTGGATTCATCTGCGCCATAAAATTCTCTGCATTTATGACCAGGTACTTTTATTGCATGATAATTGTTGCTGTCATTTGGCGAAATAAAAGTTGATATATAATCAATTTTGACATGTCTAATTGCTGATATTTACTTGATTATTAGATACAGTTTTTCTTGTTGTCCTGGTTTTGTATGGATCCATTAAAAATGTACGTAATTATTGATTTGTACGATGGTACAAAATCATTTTTAGTTCAAGTATGTGTAACTTCAGCTTTTCAAACTGAATTGTGTAAATATTCTTTGATCCAAAAATCATATTTAATTAAATCATATGTGATTACCTGTAATATGTGCTGTGTTTAGTGTTTATTAGTTAAACGTGGAAACTGTCAAATTGAATCAATTGAATCAGTTCAGTATTATTTTAGCTGGTAGATGTTGTTTAGTGTCAATGCCAAGCATAACGTGCAGTTTGTGTTCTTCGTGGTACATCACTGCCATATTTTCCTGTTTTCAGGAGGAAAAATTCATTGAGCATGACTTGAGAAAAGCCAAATCAGTTGGTAAAGTTTTTTTGTGATATAATGGAATGTATTTAGAAAAATGCATTTTTTACACGTTTCTAATAATCTAATTCCGATAATTTCTTGTACCTGTTTTTGTATTGTGTGCTCTATGAAGAGAGGCACAGTCCATTGACTATGTTTTTGTTACCGTAGTGCTTTAGTTTGAATGATGTTATTTGCCCATCTGGCTCTAGTTTCAATGTTTATCAGTTTCAGTGTTGTGTTGTTCAATAAAACATTTATTAACGTACATCGATCATTGTTTGTTTTTTAATTCAATATAATAATATTTAAATGTATTAAGTTGATTAATATACACTACCTTGAACCTTATAGACCTATTCTGTGTCGGGTGGGATGTTAAACCCTACTCACTCACACACTCACTGACTCAGATGAGTGTGATATGATATGATGATGATGATGATGATGATAATGATGACTGTAGCATTCGTTCAGCTGTCTGAGAAATGTTTGGATGCATTCGATGAAGGAGCGCCGATTGTGGTCGACATGCCTAATGGCCTGTGAGATCATTATTACTTTCTGCTTTACGGTCGCTCATTTCATAACTGTTGTTCGGTGTTTTAATGCTTTAATTGGGTGATCAGGAGGGCATTGGCCTGTTATGCATTCTGCTTTGAATACTTGTCTACTGTTGGTGGATTTCATCTAACCGGGAGTAGTGCTGGGAAAAATTTGGCCACTTAACTTAATATAAAAACTGATGGTAGTACTTGTCCGCCTGAAGCTAATAAATAAACTTCAAATAATAAAGGAAAGTCTGAGCTTTGTGTGAACTTTAGTGCATCAGCAAACAGTTTTTTAAAGATGTTGGTTGCTTTCAAGTTGTGCAAATTTTTAAACGTGAGTCGATAAATGAACCAGGAATATAAGGCTGGAATTTAGAGTAGTTTGTTTGATTTTGAAGTCTGTTTATCGGACTTGCAAAGTAGCCTGGCTTTTACGAAAGTAATTCGCTACTCACTCTCGCGGTTATCCCGGTCACCATTATTGGTGGGGAGGGCAGACAGGTAAATGCAGAACTGATTATTTGTAACAGACATTAACTCTAGTACATACTGGATCGTGTTGAAGCATACGATAACTATGTGTTTTGGGTTACGGCATTGGTGTTGCAATAAACAGGTCATGATGTTGAATTTTGTTTGCCTCTGATTTCAAGCAGTATAATATGGTACTACACTGTGTCTTAAAAACCTGAGCCACTTTTATTTTTTGAATAACTTTGTGAAACATTAAGCAATTTTGATAATTTTTGGCACACAACATCATGAAGAAACTCAGAAATGGTCAACTGAATAGTGACTAACACGAGTAACAGTTATTGTCTCTCAAAAAGTCATACATGTTAGATCACATCATTTTTTAATACAGCATGTGCTCAGAACCTCCTCCAGCATAGAATGCAAGTGATGATGGACTTTGACGCCTCTCGCCAACAGCACATTGAATAACGCGCGACCCAGAGTGGCTCACTCGCTGTTGATGTGTCATTTCAGTTCATTGACGTACAATATTAAAATGAATATCAATTATATTAAATATGTAACAGATTTTTTTATGATTTCGTGGTCTCAATGATTTTTTGAGCTTATGCATGCACTACACAGTATGAATTCATTGTTTTAAACAGCCAAACTACGACTTCTGCATTTTACAAGGTAGTGTAGCAACAGTATTAAGGTGAGGTGGGCTAAAATGCAGCCATATATATCAAGTTTTTTCATGATGTTGCATGCCAAAAAGTATCAAAATCGGCCAATATTTCAAAAAATAAAAGCGGCCTAGTTTTTTTGAGACATTGTGTAGTTGTGTATTTTAAAAGCTGGTTAGAAGATAGCAGTACGAGGGGCATTCAAAAAGTTTTGCAAGTTGGTATGCTAAACTGAAAAAGTTTTCAAAATGAATTCACCAATAAAACGTATAGTTCTTCCGAACACGTATGAAGCTAAAACGGACGTGACGTCATTATAATGTATGACGTCATAGACGTTATACAGGAACGATTTGGAGTGCTAGCCCAAACAGCATAAAATTAGGCTAGCTCTTGCACGCCATTTTTCCAGGCTAGAGCTGGATTTTCCAATATGAGACCTTGGGACATGTGATTTTATGAGAGCCGTGACAATTACGTCCATGAATATTTCATTTGCAATTATTAATATTTAGTAGCCAAAATCTGTTCTGGCTGTAAATAATAATGCTTCTATCAATTACGATGCCACGTCAGGATTTGACATTGTCAGAAAAAGTGTATTAAAAGTCAACAGTTAGTGATATCCATCATCTTTGTGAAAGGTCAAGCAAAGTTTGCAATGTACGACTTGAGGAGCCCTGATGTGTGGGGGCCTGGGAGCGAGCTCCGCTAATCTCCCCTTTAATCCGGCACTGCAATCCAGTCCCCAAGTTACAAGTACCCAGCAAGCTGTGCGTGACTCTAGCTTCATACGCCAAGATCACTCTACATACAGCAAAGACCTGACTTACAGTAACTATTATCTTTTTCTAAACTTTAAAAATTTTTTTTGTGGTATCCGCTATCCAAACAATGAATGACTCACGTCTGTAATTGAAGCCTGGCTGGAAAAACAGATATAAAATGCTTTATAACATCATAAGTTACAATGACGTCACATCTGCTTTTAGCTCACATGAGTTCGGGAAAAATATGCATTTTATTGGTGTATAGATTTTGAAAAGTATTTTAGTTTAACATATCAACTTGCAAAACTTTTTGAATGCCCCTCGTAGTCAGAGCTGTCAGTGGGCTATGCTGACTGGTGCAGGGGTGTTCATTATTTACCTACTTACTTACACTTACATGTGAAAACTGATCAGAGTGGTTGCTTTGTGTTGGTCAGGGCATTGTATATTCAGAGCGATTTGAGAAAGGACACAGAAAACTGGTTCAGTGCCCTGCAGAAAGCTCTATACGTGAGTGTGCTCAGCTGTTCAACTGCATTTATTGCAGTGAAACTATCTGCTTTGTTGCTGTTATATATTCAGCCCTCTATTGCTTTGTGGTGAAACCTTTGTTGCATAGTGCAGCATTTATAATGGCAGATGGTGGTTATGATGGTGTTCTGTTAGTTATAATATTATTCCTTATTGTAGTATTAATTAGAGCTGTCTAAGTGTTGATTTTTTTATTGCGTTAATGCAGTGCGTTAATTTTTTTATTGCATGCGTTAACACGTGAATAACGCTTTGTTAATATTTTGCTGATATTGTAGCCTTTGTAGGTGGACTACATCGAGAGGGTGACATGAATGAAGCTTAGGAAGTTGTGGCTGTGTTGCAGGACCATGACAATAGTGATGGAACGGCAACAAAACAATTTCTAATTACTTGAATATTATTTGATCGTCAAATAACTGCAGTTTAATGGAATATTGGAACTCCTGCTTGACAGAATGTAGTAAATTTACATATGTGCATTAATTTTTTTAATGCATGTTGATTTATTAGTGCATTAGCGTGTTAAATTAATGCATTAATTTGACAGCTCTAGTATTAATGGTTACAATAGTATTTTTTTTTAACTATTGTGAGCAATAAAACATTGCCATACCTGGGCACTGATGCAGTGAATCAAGTCTTCTGTTTTCTGAGCTATTTATATGTTGATCTTTAAATATCCTCAATTTAATGGCAGTATGGTTGACGTCGTTGTTCCGATCTTTGAATTGTATTAGTAGCAGTAATGATGAGCATTAATGATGGAGAGATGGAGGGTAGTGTTTAGTGTAGTGTGTAGTGTTATTAATAGATGGACAGATGGAGAGAGTGCTCAATGTCATTCGCTTTGTTATTATCTGCAGTGTCACTAGTTTTTATTATGGCTAACAGTGATTTGTTACATTTGTTGCATTTGTAATTAAGATTTTATCAGAAATCCAACTAACATTCTTACCTTAGATAATTGTGGAACGTGAGAACACCAGATGCGGTTCTAGAAATACTGCTTGTACTGTTTAGGCCACGTTAGACCCCTCTGTGATGATGACGACATGTTGGCAGTGGGTTTACTACATCGTGTTTAAAAAAAACAGTCAAAATAGTTTTTGTCATAACTGTCAAATTTTTACCAATTTTGATAATTTTTGGCAGGAAGATGGCCAAGACAATAGAATTATATAAGATGCACTCATTTTCCATTTCACCTAATTTATGTCAGCGCACTATCGTGTGAAACACAGATGCTTCTGTTTTGCATAATGCTGAGCTGTTGCCTTCAGTAAACGTTGTAGTGACTTAATTAAGAACACAGTAAGTGAAATGTACGTCATTTGGCTGAATTGTAAGTTTGTATAACAACTCGCTTGCAAATTATCAGAGTTTATGCCCAAAGTGTGCCCAGCATACACGAACATAATGGCTTAGATGCAACGCCACTGGCTGATAGCAGAATCAAAGGCTGACTAGTCAAACTGCATTCACTCATCGATTAGACATGTTTTAATTTCGTCTGTCAGTTATTCTGTTGTCTACTATTTTCACCTTAATGTCACTTTCTGTCAAATTGATGATGCAAAGGTGAGCAATTGGATACAAATAATCACCGCAAAATGTAACAATTTGGTGCATCTGTGTTTCACATGTTAGCACGTTGACATAAATTAGGTGAGGTGGCAAATAAGTCCAATTTACATAATTCTGTCGTCTTGGCCATCTTTTGGCCAAAAATTATCAAAGTTGGTGAAACTTTAACAAACTTATGAGAAAAACATTTTGGACTTTTTTAAAACATGGTGTAGTTTGGTGATTTTGTGGCATAATGGTTAGGATGCTGGATCAATCGGTTTTGAGTTAGACTCGCAGTCGGCTTGCTATCAATTGGGTACTTACTACCTGGATGGGTGACTGTCTGCAGACAGTTAAACCATCTCAGTATATATCTAACACCAAGGTGAACTCAGCCTTTTGTCCCATAGGGATAGGTGAATTGATTACTGGCCTACTTGGCTGGAGGTTAAGGCCGGGCACTTCAGTTGTGTCGGGTGGCACGTAACACTGTGTGATCTCATATGGTAGATGGCCCTCCATAACTCTGCAGTGGGTTTCCCATAAAGAGCTATAGAAACCCTTTAACCTTAAACTCTTTTTGCATAGAACAGAAAACAGCGTGGTTTGTTGGGTGATCTGAATGTGTTGCTGTTGATGTTTAGGACACAACTAACGTTCTTGCTGATCAGTCGCTGACAGCAGATGATGTGCCCCTTCTGGTCGACAAATGCATCAACTTTGTCGAAACTTACGGTATTGCTTTTTTTATTGCATTTTCGTGCTTTCTTTTTGGTGGGAATTATTTTATTCCGTCAGCATTGTTATGACACTATCTCGGGTGATAGGATCGGCATCAGATATGTCAGCTGAATATGATTTGAAAGTACTACTAGTAGCAGCAGTTTCAGCAGGCGCTATAAATAAAATACTTTGAATGCAAGATATTTTCTGACCCATAGTTTGAAGAAATAAAACAGTTTTAAACAGGATTCAGCTAATAAGATAGAATACATTTGTTTTTCTAGTAGCACAGTGACTGAAATTTGCTACTGGTCTTGTGGTTTTGGTTTTTCCGATAGTTGTTTTGATGCACTCTGTTAGGCTTGGAGCTGGAAGGAATCTATCGCATCTCTGGCCAGCATTCAAAAGTGACTCGGTTGCAGGAGATGTTTGCTACAGGTCTGCTATTTTTTAGTTGCTCAGTACCCAGTGATTTTACTGACATAGTGGCCACAAACGTAGAAAAACGTGGAAAACCTGGAATACTCATAGAATTCTATGAACCTAGAAAGCTTCTGGAAAAGTTGGTGAATTATCAGGGAATTCTGCACAACTTCAGGTAATAATTGTAACAAACAAAATAGTGTCACTAGATACAGATCACTAGATACTAGTTACCGGAGTGCAAAAATGCTCTGAAGGACGTTTGTGCTCGGATATGTTTGTGCCCAGACCCCACTGGGAGAGCTTATAGTGTTCCCCCAGACTACCATTATTACAATTACTTTTTGTTTCGATAACCTATGGAAAAGGAAGCTTATGGCACTGGACAAACCTGGAAAACTTGGGAATTTTTTTCTTTTACTTTGTAGCCAGCCTGAATGAGGCCAGAACAGTCAAAGCCAAGGCGAACTGACCAAGGCCACGGCCAAGGTCAAACACGTTATAGGCCAAGGCCACAGAGCCAAAGCCAAGGCCATTTCACAGTGCAAATGCTGTAAAGATGAAGTAGTGAACTCATTTCTTCAACAAACAACAACTTCTGGCCGGCAATTGCAAGCCGCTGGTGCTATCATGGATGGATGCCCGTTTTGACTAACGTTAAAATTAACTGAACATCACTTAGTTCTGGGTTATGAGCAAACAAATTCTAAGCTGTCGTAAGAAGTTCGTAAAACCGACTGAAGCATCACGTTTTTGTTAAAATTACGTAACAGGAAAGACCAGAACACACTGCTGGGAAAACATTACCCATCTAAAAGTTACAAAAGTTTAATATCCGTATCATAAATAGATGTTCGTTTGTCGTTGTCGGTAGATGCTCGTGGTCTGGTGCTGAAGCTGGAAGAGTTTCAGGTCCATGACGTGTCAACCGTGCTGCGTCGGTTTATACGAAGTCTTGATGAACCTGTGCTGACCGAAGCATTACGGCCTCAGTGGATCAATACCGCCAGTAAGTGTGCACACCGTGTCTCAGAAAAACTAGGCAAAATTGTTTTTTTGGACAGAACTTCGTCAAATTTCCACCAATTTTGATAATTTTTGGCACAAAGATGGCCAAGATGATGTAATTATGTAAGGTACATTTATTTTCCGGCTAGCTCAATTTGTGTCATCGCACTGCTGTATTAAATGCAGATGTTCCAAATTGTCGCATAACGCTGAACTGTCTGCAGTACTCTTTACATAGAGTATTTTTTGAACGTATTGTTTGGATCAGTGTTTATCAACCTTCTTGCTGCAGCGGAACCCTAAGGAAGTGTCGAAATCACCCACGGAACCCCTCGCAATGATCCGTGAGTCCAGCGGCATAAGCGAATTAAGTGGAAGTTTTGGAGTGTCTCGAGACCGATGTTTCCAGTGGAGTCAAAGAGGCAGAAAACCTGTGCATCTGTGGGCAAAACCTCTAAAAGCTGATGATAAAACAGCGGGCAAAGTAATTGTTAAATTTGACCGTAATAGATAATATTATTTAGCAATTTTGTTCCACCAGTCAGCAGCATTACGTTATTGTATTTAACCAAAAACACCCTGTGAGGCGGTCACCAACGGCTGTTCAGCCCCCTTTCATGCACCAACCCAAAAAATTATCAAATTTTTTACGTGTTACATGAACGCCCTCGGGCAGCTCAGGGGTTTGGACCTCACGCTGCTGCGTGAGGCTTTTTATATCTTTCAAGCAGAACGTTTTAAAAATTGAAATTCTTTCAATACATAAACAGACCATTTGTTAAGTGTTCACCTTTCATTGCTATGTAACCAACACGAAAAATAGTCAACACTCTGTGCAAAAGTAGACGGCCAAAAGCGCTAATTTCGAACCAAGTATGTGATGCTTATTACTTCTGTGGCATGGTCTGACGTAATTTCGCACGCTAGGTTATTTTTTCACGTTTTTACTGACCAGCTGCGGAACCCTTGACAGATGCTCATGGAACCCCGGGGTGAAAATCACTGGTTTGGATTATTGTTGGCAAAATATCTATAAAGGGTTTTATACTTAAATTGAGGAGATGTGTTGTATAAGTTTTTCGCTGGAGTCGGTTGGATCAATGTTGATGATAAAGCTGTTATTACACAAGCACAGAGAAAAATATTATGCGAAGTAGAAACAAAACATATCTTGGTAAGATTTGTTTTACGTTGAGTGACCTATGGTGAACATTTGTGTAGTTAATGTACTTTGAATGTGTTCGCATAATCGAATGTGCCAGAAGCTCGTGACTGTAAGACCTTGGCCAGTGTGTGAGTGAAATAGAGAGAAATTGAGTGATTGATTAATCGAAGGTTTGAGTCAAGAGATGACGAAGCTGCAGTGGTACAAATTCCATCTTGGACAGCTTCCTAAAGTCAACTACTCCACATTGAAACGCATCGTCACTCATCTGGCACGGTGAATATAAGAATTTTTTTTATTTCTCTTACGAGTGCAGTTTTGTTTGCTTTTTACTTCGTAGACATCTTTGGTTTTTTCTGCTGCAGCAGTTGCCACAATTTCACTTCTGAGTTATCAAGGACTTGCAACATTTAATTATTAGAAGCATTATTGATGCTTGTAAACATGACAAACTTTGCATAGTTGTATAAATTTTGATGTTCATATGTTAGTTTTTTAAATTTAATTGAATTAGATTCTCTTTGCTATCTGCTAGCATGTGAGCATATGTTTAAAATGTTCTATACCAAAAAATAATAGGTTACCATCGAATCGATGGACACATGTTTAGATTTTATACATCATTTTCTATTTGCATTCAATTAGATTTTCTTTGCTGTCTGTTAGGTGTTTGAAGTAACTGTAAGTTATTTGGCGTGTTTTTAATGCATTAGGATTGCCGAATTGGAGGAACGGAACAAAATGTCGGTGAATAACTTGGCGGCCATATTCGGGCCAATCATGATGAATGTCGACAAAGTAAGAAAGCAAAGCTTTTGCTACATCTTGTCTTGTTCATTGTGGCCCATTAGTACGGACTTGGTTGGACTGTACGGAGGAAGACATGAAGAGTTAGAGTCTGCTGAAGTTAGGAACTGAGGAATAATAATCAAGGGTGAGGGAGGTAGGCAACCCAGGTTTGTGTGTGTTAATACATTATTATGGAATAAGTGTACAAAACATCAGTTTATACACTTGTTAACGGTGACGTGCAGTGACCGACACATCAAAAACAGCAAAAATCATAAAAAGGTGATATCACTCACCATCACATCACCTAACTGTCAATGTGCTGTTTTCCTGTTGGTGGTCAATTATAATCCATCTGTCTTCCACAGCCGTGAAGACACAGAACCTTACATATTTCGTGGTTACGATCTTGACCTTTTGAGGTCACGTGACATTATCAGTCAATGACCACATATTTGGAATTCCCGTGCCCATATTGCCTATTCACTATGCAGCTTTTATGGGGCTACGGCGACGATTAAGGGCCGTTTATAGGTGAAAATTTTATGCAGGAGCGTTTTTGGCAAAAAATTTCTAAGTCCATTAGGCCTAATTTTCGACTTTGGGGGGATTTTCAGGGATTAAATATTAACTTTGAATTTTCGCTCCCATAAAGGTTTGACACTTGCGTGAGGCCACGTCATTTGAGCTATCGCGTGTAAAAATTCCCTAAGGGGCTTGACCTGTAGGTGCGTTGAAGAAAACAAAGGTATGTGGATAGCTATAAATAAAAATTTTTGTGTATATTTCACCCATTTGCGGAGAAGCCCCCCTTGGGCGGATTTGCATGAAATTTTGCACGACGGGTCCCTTCGCTGACGTAATCAACCGTGCCAAATTTTATCTCAATCGGGTTAGGCATTTCAATTCTGTGGGAGTCGAATTTTTGGCTTTCCCATAGGAAAGAAGTTGCCGTTAACACAGGGCTTGAACTACCGTCTAGCCTGTGATGAGAAGCCAGAACTTGTTAGTGCAGGGTGCTGTAATGTTTTCGTTCAACAACTTGTTTTATTCTTAACATGAACTAACTTGACTTGTCTATAATGTTCCATGACATAAGTAAGTTTAGGTATTTTTGAGTAGAATTAGGTTATTTTGACACCCATCCAGGAATCATTAATTTGCACAGCCCTGCTACAGTGCAGTAATGAGCTGTGTTTACTGTGCAGCCAGACACGATACAGACAGCAGCCAGCTATGCATTGACAAATCAGGAGATCAGTGTCATTAGAGACCTCATCAGCAGTCATCAGCAGCTGTTTGGGGTTTGTTCATGTCCTTGCATTCCACACACTATACAGTAGTAGTCGTCATCGTAGTAGTCATAGTCGTATTAGTAGTAATAGTAGAGATAAGCGTCAAAAGTCGTCAGCAGCTGTTTTGGGTTCGTTTTCATCTTCTTGCATTCCGCACACCACACAGAAGTAGTTGTCATCATTGTAGTCATAGTTGTACTAGTAGTAGTAGTAGTAGTAGTAGAGATAAGTGTCATCAAAGATCTGTTTCGGGTTCGTTTATTTCACATGTAAGACAGCTTCTATCTGATCTCATTGAAGTTAATGTTAAACAGTGGTTTGAGTCAGATAATTGATATTGCACTAGTGACATGATGGTGAGTCAGATTTGTGACCAGGTCACCAGAAGTTCTTTGTAGTCTTGAATGTGGCAGCTGATTAGCATGACCTAATGATACTACCATAGCATATTGTTTGGCCGTCCGCTTTCTGCACCAGTGAACAGTTGGACCCACGTTGCAGCCAACAGACATACCACTGCCCCAAACAACCACACTAGACATTCACCCCATAGCCCATAGGTACTACACAACATTTTCTGTCCCGGAGGGTAGGAGGCTGAGTTGACCTATGCAGTCAGTGGGTTAGCAACTTGCTAATCACTGCTTGCAAATAACCCGCGGTGATATTTGAACCATAACCTGAAAGTTACGAATCTGATACTCTAGCACTAGACCACTTACACGTAGGTGTGAGTGATGTGCCCAGAGTTGTTACTCGATAGTGAACCAGCCTGAAGTGAAACTCGGGAGTCAAACCCATGACCTCTTGATCATGAATCCGGTATGCTAATCACTGAGCTACCAAGCCTCGAAACAAAACCAAGAGTAGGAATACATTGGCTGTTACTGTGAACGAGCATTGTGTGTTTGCGGAGAAGGTTAAGGATGAAGAGCTGGAACAGCAGAAAAAGATCGATGAAGCCATTAATTTGATCGGTCGACTTATTTCTGAGGGGAAGAAACCTTCGGTATGAGCTTACATTGCACCATAAAACTGCTGTGTTTACTAATCGATAACTGATTGTTCGTGGTTGCAAGTGCATAAGATTGTTCAATTTGTTTGGGATACAAGTGGATGACATGGGCCCCAAAACTACACTGAGTTCCTGGCTGCCAAATGTACGCTGCTACCAGCTCATGATGGATAGACAAATTACAGTCTTGCAGTAGTTGTGGACAGTCGATTACAGATAACACCAACCATAGCATTGTGTTTGAAGACATACTTTTTTTGCAGAGACATACCTTTTTTTGCGAAATATTGACAACAAAATGTATTCAGCAATTAGAGATTTTTGGAGTATGCACTATATAAATTTACACTTTGCTTACTTACTTATTTGCTTATTACTCATATGTGTGTGGTTTTCGCCATCACAATCTGCAGTTAATCAATTGATTGTAATTGCTGTGCAGTGCTGGTGGTGTTGTATTACTGTGCAGACTGAGCAGAGTGAGCCTGATGATGTGCTCTGCCCGGTATTTGTCAACAGCCATGAAGGCACCGAACTAAACATAATGGTTTGTATGTCAACGTTTGTAATGTCTCGAAGGTATTGAGCTAAACACAATATTCTGTATATCAGCATTTGTATCGTGTTATGAAGGCAGTAGAGCTAAATATGTGTCAGCGTTGATCCTGCATTCTTTAAGCGTGGCCACTGACTAACATGGATTAACCTGCGCAGTGGCTGCTAAACAGTTCAGAGAATCTGTGTTATCGTTATCATTCTTATCATTATCGTCATCGTCGCCATTGGTCATTTGGTCAGTGTTTGTTGTGTTTAATTGTGTTGGTCGCTGAAGCCTCAGTGTCTGTCTCTGTGTCTCTGTCTGTCTCTATCTCTGTCTGTCTGTCCGTCTGTCTGTCAGATACTGCACACAATGCGAGCTCAGGAAGTGCTGGAAGAGGTTATAACACGGTCTCAGCCTGAGGAAGACACATCATGCTGGGCTCTGTTTGAAATTGTCTGCGACGGCGATCTCGGTAAGCTGGCGATACTAGTGCTACTACTGTTACAACAACTGTCACTGTTTGTTTTTTTTTCTTACAAATATTTATGATATTTATGAACATTTTTTTACAATTACTATCTATTACTACTATTGTTACCGCTGCTTCTACCATCACGAGTACTTTTGATGTTTGCTAGTGGTATAGTTTTGATGTTATTCGGCTGATGTGAAGGGCATCCAGTTTGTAAGTGCCGCTGCAGCAATACCCAAATACTTACTTTTGGTGAACATTCTGCAAGATTGAGTGGGTTAGAAAAACTGTGTACCTGTGTGTGCATGGATGCATGTACATTTTTGCGTATCTTGGTATCAGCGTACGCCTGTAATGCTAATGATTTTCCATTTATCATGCAATATAATACAAAAAGATTTACACTGAAAAACTGGTAGGCAAGCTGCCAATGTAATCAGCCCTTGAACCAAAAACGAACAGAAATTGTTTTAAATGGAAATGAGATCAGAGAAAGTGAAATAAAAGTACTGTTGCATAAAACATGAAAAATACGGAAACAAATGGTTGTGGGAGAGCTAGAGGCCTGAGATAAGAGAAACTAAAAAGAAGAGAAATAATGATAGCATCTGTGGTACAGAGAGGCCGCTGCATGCAATGGAGATAGTTGCCGAGGTGACGAAGAAATGGAGAACGTGGCCGGAGGAGTTTCGTCATGGAGTCTACCTGTGTGCTAAACGCAACTATGTCTATGCCAATATCAGCAACATCGTAAGTTTCAACTCTTTTGCTGCCAGGTTGTGTTCGGATTTGCCACTGATAATGAAGTCAATGGTACTTTGTTGTCCATATTGTACAATGTCTGTGTTCAGCTGTATCATGTTTTTTTTGGTTTATGGCTGGTACTGATTGAAGATTTTATAATTGATTAATGTGTAAAACAATAAACATCGATTTATTGATTAATTTCGAACATTTTTTGTACTCCATCAGAAAGACTGCAAAAACTGCCGAATTCAACTTCTTCTTCTTCTTCTTGGCAAACTCCTGTCAGAGCATTGCCGTACTGATGACTTGTGGCCAGATGTCCATATCCTTGGCCTTCCTTCAGGCAGTGTGAACTCCAAAGTTCTGGGGCTGGACGTCTTCATTAACCGTTCTGAGCCAAGTTGTTCTTGGACTTCCAGCGGGTCTCCTTCAGTCAGCGGGTGGACGGAGCGCGGCGGGTATGATGCAGTGGTGATCTTCTGCTGGGGCTGTGCAAGCCAGGTGGCCGAAGAACCTTAGACGGTTTGACCTGACCACTGTGAATGATTCCTCACCAACACTTACACCCAGACGACTCTGAGCAACTGTCCGATCCAAGATCCAGTACATTAGATTCAGGAAAAGATTAGGAGCAACAGTGCAACCCTGGCGCACTCCAGAGAGGACCTGAAATTACTCGGAGCATATTCCATTTGCCAGAACACAACTACATGTGTCAGTGTACAACTCCTTCAGAAGCTCAACTATCTTGCTCGGGATGCCGTGTCGACGAAGGGGAAGCCACGGTGACTCACTATCTACAGAGTCAAAGGTTGACTTTATGTCAACGTATGCAATTCACAGAGGTTTGTTGAACTCCCTGCGTATTTGCAGAAGCGTACTGAGCATACTGACTCTGTCCAAGGTTGATCTGTGAGGGGTAAAACCACTTTTCTCTGGCCGTCGAACTTCTAGTAGCTTTGTCTTTATCCGAGCTGAGAGAATAAGGGCGAAGGCTTTCCCAGGTGTAGACAGGAGAGTGATTCCTCAGTAATTCTTGCACTCTCTTCTGCTGCCTTTTTTTGTATAATGGGAGGATAATTCCTTTCTTCCAGTCCGGAGACATCTGTCCAGACTCCCAGACAGTCTGGAAAACATTAGTTAACCACTGTACAGTATGATTCCCACCAGCCTTCAATAGTTCAGATGGGATTCAGCAAATTCCTGGAGCTTTGCCAGCCTTTAGTTTCCTTATTACTTTAGCAATTTTGGCAGTAGTTGGCGGGCCACAATCTATCGCTATGTCTTCTGGAGTAGATGCAGCTGCCTGGGTCAGTTTAACAGGCGGGGAAGTGGAGGGACGAGAGAGCAGTTGTTTGTAGTACTCACGCCAGCGAGCTGCCTTCTGAATTTTGTCACTAACCAGGCTCCAATCGGCATTGAGAATGGGGCTCGATATGTGAGGGCAGGCGGAGCGTAGCTGTCTGAAGTAAGCAAAGACATGCCGAATGCACTCTAGTGACAAGTACAATTCACCAAGTTCGGCTTTCTCTTCAGCCCATCTTTGCTTGTCAAGCCGTGCAGACTTCTTGCAGTGCCTATTCAGTTCCTTGTAGTCTTCAAGGTCCCCAGCAAGTCGAGCTGCGCGTTTGTCCTCTACCAGCTGACAAGTGTCATCACTGATCCACTCATAGTGTTTACTTGGCCTGATACCCAAAACTGCTTCAGCTGCGGCATTGTGCTCCTGCTTGAATGTATCCCACGAATCAGCTTATTTGTGTGAGAGTGTGGCAAAGCGATTCTGTATCTCAATCATGTACTGGTGCTTTAAGGAGGAGTCACGCAATTTAGTGAAATTATATCGCTTGCACAACTGGGGCTTCAGGCAACACTTCTTAAGCCTCAGATGGTAAGATCCAATAACTGCTCGGTGGTCCAAATCAAATTCAAGCTTGTGGTACACACAACAGTTGGTGACAGTGCTCCATCTGCAGTTGACTAAAATGTGGTCATTTTCTTTACAGGTCTGACCGTCATTAGAAAACCATGTATAGCCTTCTATCAAAACCAAGATCCTGCAATTTTCAGTTGTGCACCCTGCCAGAAGCTGATCAGTCAATCGGAGTTATCGTTCGCCGTCTCACTTCCAAACGGGCCGATGGGACCACCAGGTGTTGAGCAGCTAGGTCCAGTAACTGCATTGAAATCTCACAGGCAAATCACAAGATCATTCGTCTTCGTCAGTAGCATGGCTGACTCTAGCTCCTGGTAAAAATCATTTTTGTCATTAGGAGAAGCCTCATTGGTAGGTGCGTAGACCACAACAATTGAGAGATCATCAAATCTTTCATAAACTAAAGCTAAATAGGGAAACGTGGCAATGATGCAGTTCATATACGTCTGTGATGTGTTCTGGTCCCTTACAGTAAGGAAACATTTGGAGATTGAAATTCCCAGTCGTCTGATATTTTATCAAATGTTTCTTCCACTTTACTTATCAGTTGTGATCTGTTTGTGTTATGCAGTTTTGTATATTGTTGTATTGGTTCGAGTTAAACCCTTCTGCTATGATGTGGTGCTGACAGGCTTCAACACAGATGGCGCTGTTTGGTGAGCTGCGTTTAGCCGAGAAGAAATCTCACCGTAAATACAACTTTGAGTTCCGTCAGTATTCGCTCAGCTACCGGGCCAATGCCAAGGTTGTTCCAGCATCATTTATGACCATGCTATACATACGTTATTGTTTAACATCTGTCTTTGCAAACCATTGCAACCAAAAGAACACATTACATGCACAGTATAGCAGATGTTAATTTCATCATTTGGTACAGCAATGAACAGGATTCGGATCTGCCATTCTGAAGGGTTGCCAAAAACCTCTCTTAGACGACAACAAAACCGTACTTGTTAAAAGTTGAACTACTCTATCATGGACGATGACCTTATCCGTATTCTTAAACCTATTCCTGACTGTGGTGGCCTTTTGTAATGGCAGCTTTTCAGAATGGCGGGCCAGCACTTTGAACAGAGAATAGAGATTGTTCAGTTGTGAATTTCTTGGCTGAGTCTGATGCATGATGTGCTGTTTTGTCAGTCTGCATCGCCAGTCGCGTTGTGGAACATCGAGAATCTAGTCATTTACGTTGGCATGCAGCGGATTCGAAACCCGCCCACTAAGTCAGTATCCTTCTGAGTTTAATTGTGTCAAGTTGCAGATGGATGTCTTAGTTTGTGTTAAACAGTGACTGATCCATTTGTCGTTTATGTCACAATAGAAATATGTTTTGCTTGGTTGTTTGATTGATATACGAACTTAAATGCTCAGTACTTGATAGTGCTAGTTCACACTGACGTTCGATTGGTCATGCGTGACTGGACAGCTGGAGTTATTGACCTGTTATTCCACTTCAGTCAGACTAAAATGTTAGGGTTGAGACAATGGATTATTTTCTGCATTTTTTCTTGCAGCATTTATCTTTTTTACAGTCCACTGATTGTAACGTTTGCTTAAATCTTCATGTCAGTATCTTACTTTGTCTTAAAGTAGACACAAGACCTTCTAGTTAAAACTACTGTTGGTATTGTTTTTTGTTGATATAGGTTTGCGTTCACGTTTTACTCTCACGGTGAAAAGCTGGCAAGGTAGTGTTACTTTATTCATTTTTTGCTTGTGCTTTCCAGTGCACTTGCTTAGCTAATAGCATTGTTGACTCTTGCCGCATAAACTATAAGTTAATCACCCAATACAAACTTTTTAGTGATTTTATAATTGCAATTGTTAGTTACATCATCAGATGTAGTTGATGTTTCCCATCTGAAATCATCTTAATAGAGCTGTCAAGGCGTTAATTTTTTTAACGCATTAACGCAGTGCGTTAATTTTTTTAATGCATTAATTAACACGTAAATTAATGCACCCAGTCCCGTCGAGATGGAGAGTAGGAGGTAAATTACCCTGGGCCTGAGACGTTTATAGGACCCGCTTGTAGAATATAGAAAGTTAGAAAAATGAAAAAAAAATTTAAAAACACATATAATTTTTATTTTTTAAACGTATTTAGACTATTTGCTATTTAACTATTACGGTATTTTAATTTTGTATATTATCTCTTGTCCATCTTAGAGTCCATCATTTTGTGATGGACTCTATTGGGTTACACTTACGCGAATTGTTTGCTTACTGTCTTTTGTCAGTTTCGTGCGTATGTTTGTATGTCTGTCTGTTCATTAATTTCTACACGTAGTAATCATGATTCCAATGGTGCAATAAAAAAGCTAAAGTACTGAATTAAACAAAGAATGCGATTAAAATGTCTGCGACATTGCACTATAGGCCTAGTGCAACGTTGGTCGCAGTTCATTGTCTAATATCGGAACACTGAATCGCAGATGGTTTGACGCTGGCCGTCATTTCAACAACCCGACGCCGTAATTTCTTGTCGCTGCTGCTTATCTTACACTAACCAGTTGCCTAGGCCAGTTAGTTTTTTTGCAAAAAAATCATATAACCGCAGTTTAACGGAATATCCGAACTTTTGCTGCACAGAATTTAGTAACTAAATGAAATAAATTTATGCATGTGCATTAATTTTTTTAACGCACGTTAATTTTTTTAACGCGCGTTAATTTATTAACGCATTAACGCGTTAATTAACGCGTCAACTATGACAGCTCTACATCTTAATCGTCTTGATCATCTGTGTCTCCAGAGGCCATAAACGTTTTTATCTGTGTACAAGACTGGATACTGTCATTAATTGTGTTTTAGTGCATTTGTGAGAGCTGTTAGCTGAATAACTGATAAGTTGCTAAAATAGACGTGAATGTTCGATGTCAGTTATCAAAATTAGCAATTAAATAATTTCTGATTGACATTCAGCATTGAAATTTGTTGAAGTTGCATTTCGTTTTACTACGGTTTTCAGAACTGCCTGCTAGTTAAGTTACTTGGCCGATGTTGCTTGCAGCCCATACTTTGGACACAGTGTCAGCTGCACAAGTGAGCAAGAATTCTATCAGTGGCTTTCTACAATGTTTCATGCTCAGGTAAACAACTGCAGCTGACTGCCGCTTACAATAGTCTAGCACTTGTCTTATCAGGTTGCAACTGCTTTTCCTAATGCTGTGGATAATAAACTCTACAAACGACTTTCTTCAGTTGGCAATGATGTAATTCTTTCACCGCATCTCTAGAGCCTGCAGTACTGTACAGATTCTTTTATTGTGATTATCGTCATCGTTGTTGATATTATTACTGCTGCCGCCGATGAGACTGTGTTTTGGGGTCTACCGTTTGAATACAAGGCAAGCTATGAACAGATTTTGATAAAATTTTTGGAGGGTTGGACATGTCACAAGGATGAACTGATTTACATTTTTGTGGCGATCTGGATGGATTCTGAATCATGCACTATTCTCTGCCACTAGGTGATAGGGCATAAACTGACATTCTATTCTATTTGCAAATGGCAGCACTATTTATCTTTGTTATTATTGTTACAGTTTATTTCACTGTTGTTATTTCTAACACTTGATTTTGTTTACGATGTAATTTCAGCATCCCGAGGGCTTGATGTTGCCACGGACCAGTGTCTGCGCATTGATCCCCTCTGCTAGTTGTCCATCACCGACTGCTGTTAACATGGTAACCGAGATATTTTCACTCTTTGTCTTGTCGTGTACCCATTAGTTTACACTCAGTTATTGAAAAATTGCACGAGTTTGTATATAAATTTAGATGTTCTTGTCATTTTATATTATTCGTAGTCATGTGTCCAATCTGCGTTTGCTGTGCAATATGTTAATGTATTTTCACAGCACGTGCATGACACTGCAAAATAAATATTACGCCAGAATTACTGTCAAGAGCTGCTGTTGTTTAGACCTGTCCAATCTGACTGGCTCTGAAATCGACCTGTGTTCATCAGTTGTGTGCTCTGTAGGCTCAGTCTTTTACACTGTTTGTTTGACTTTCATGAAATGAATAAACTAAAAATTTGAGAAATTTGGGGCAGGGCCCAACGTGAGGCCACCTGGCGCCGTAATTCCGGTTGTCTTTTTGGTGCAGGACAACTTAAATCACCAAGCCATCGATTAGGAATCTGGAAAATGCCCAGTCCCCAAAACCCCTCAATGGATCTTGCTAAAATTTGGCCTCAATTTTTTCCAGGTTAGGGTCATCTCCTTTGCCCAATTTTGGTCTTGGTGTGTTGTTCAGTTTTGGAGTTGAAGTGGAAAATAGAGAAAAACATAATAAAAGTAAAGTAGAAAACATAAGGCCACCTGTTGCTATGTATGGGCGGCCTAATAAAATGAAATAATGACATTTGCTTTGACCTGTCATTGTGTAGGATAATGGCGACATGCCGCTGAGCCAACGTACACGTTCACGATTCAAAATGTTTAAATGGTCGTCAAAGAAATAACGCAATGCCTGTGCAGCCATGCCGTGACTCATACGCACAGTGTCTCAGTATTTTGCTCACCATTCAGGAAACGCTATCCGGTGACAGTCATTTGCACAGTGTGAATACATTGCTCTGCATGAAAGTGGTTTTTGCACGTTCAGTGAATGTGTCATAGGCTCAGAATGCTGTTTAATTATCTCATTACTTAGTATTCGGATGTATTTTTACTTAGTTGCCCATAATAACCTTTTGCATGAGTGATGTACCATAAAGAAACCACTCACTTATTCAAATGGAGCACTGAGACTGCAGCATAAGAAAATTTATAATAACCTAGCAGCCACAGTGTAGATTATTGCAGCCTGTATTTTCATATTTCTAATGGAGATCAGTGGTCAAATGCATTTCAGTTCTGAAATTGAAATGAACCTGTTACTGTCATAAAACGTCATGGTACCGGCATACATCCATCAGATGCAATCTATTCTTTGACTGCTTTGCAACGTCATGACGGGGTCAACTATTTCGTACAGGGGTCTAATTTGGCACTAAAATTTGGATGTATTTTTAGCATTCATTGTAAATACTTGTAAGGATAAGCATGCTGGTTTTGTAGCAGTTAATATTCGAACATATTTGGAAGCTTAGCTTCTGCTGTGTGTGAATACTTATACGTACGAGCTCATTAGCTGGAGTCACAATGCCGTGCATAGTTTATAGTTTGATGGAAGAAGTATCTACATGGGGTGCTGCTAGTGGCTTCTATCCCCCAAATCAGGAATCAAAATTGGGGACAAGTTCCCCCACTCTTGGGTTTAAGCCCCCATTTCGGGCTCCTTCTCTTCCCTGCCTCCCCTCCATCTGCCCCCTTTCCCTTCCAATAACTATGCTTTATCCCCCTTCCTACACCTTCCGTCCTCCCTTTCTCGTCACCCAGTGAAAAATAGGGGTGATTTTTGATTTAAACCCTTAAAAAACTCGCCCCTTCTATTTTTCACTGGGCACAAGCTGCACCCACCAGGTATTGGGATAGAAGTCAATGAGTGCTGCATAAATAAATGTAACACACGTACTTTTTGTAGATAAGCAATCGGACAGTTTTGGAAACAATTAGTCTGGATCATTGCAGTAAAAGGTGGTCATGTTCAACACCCGAAAATGTGCTCCTCATGACTACATGACTACCCTTCCCTGCAATGATCCAGGCCAATTGTTAACAAAACTTTCCAATTGTTCGGTCTACTTAAAGCACGCATATTCCACTTCTTATGCACTATGCAATGTTTACTCAGAATAGTATTCTGCTGTATGCTATAGTACATGAAACTTGTGCTGCTGTGAAATGCTTAGTGTCATATTGCTCACAGTTGCTGTCAGCTGTGCTAGTACCAAAGATTTTATTTTTTCATAGCATCTAATATTTTGATTGGTCCAATCGACTCACAGCCTTCATTAATTTACTATGTGACAATGTTAATCATGATTCTGTAACGATAAGAGCTGTCGCTATGCTTTGACTGATGCTGATCTGACTCTGTTGGATAACATGGAAGATTATTAGAACTGCCAAAATTATTATCTGTACATATGCACAATCATAATCGGCATTTCTTACAATTTTAGATTTAGCTCATTTTTTCGTGTTTCATAAAGATTAGGCTTTCTGCAAAGCTGTTTCGTTATTGTGTTTGTGCAATTTTGCCTGCAGAGCCAGTCCCTGAGATGACCTATACTGTGTCGGTTTAACAACGTTAAACCCTACTCACTCACTCACTCATTAGAACTGTGCTCAGATTGTTCAGGTTATTGCCATGATCTAACTGTATGCTATTCATTGAGTAGTTGATAACAATCATTATGATAACACTTGTGATCAGATTTCTGTAGCGCCATTAGGTTGTGACTTCAGAGGCGTTAAAGACTGAAGTATTCCCTCTGTTAACTGTTATCTGTTAACATCCAAGTTTAGAAATTTTCGTGCTATTCACAAGACTTTATGCATTGCAGCACTGCTGATAAGTTCTACATTTGCTTTGTTTCATCGGTGCATAATGTTCATTGGTTCTCGTTATTATTCAACGACATTTACCTTTGTAAATTTTACTAATTTTATTTGTGACTTTTAATTTTACTTTTTATCTATAAACATTAACGGATTTCTAGCGTGTTGTATTTTTACACAGAGCAGCCCATGAGATCCTTTGCATTGTTAGTATTCATGACTTGTTTCCTTGCTGCTCGGTCATGTTAATCTCTAACTTAGTGCCTTATTACTATAGGGCCTACCATTTTGTCATCATGCTGCCACCAAATCTTTGCTTCTGTCCAGTGCTGCTCACTGAAAGCACATCGACTCAGAACCAGGTGACAGCAATCTCAGGAACGCATTCTAATGAAGATTGATTTCTTTTTTACACTTTATTAGTTGTTAATTTGTTGTTTGATTTATTGAATGTTAGGCATTTGTTGTCATTTACTGTTGAAGTAAAAGTAGCGATCTATTTTTGTATAAATGTACATTGTAGAGCAACATGAATATGTAAGCTCTGATCGGAAAATGATTTTATCACAGATTTGACAGTGTATGTCATTTCTTTCTACCATGTCAGCTTGTTATTGCTTGTTATGTGAATAAATAAACAGAATAAATTTGAAGTGCCATAATGCTATTATTACAGGTAATACAGGATACCATCAGATCTTCTTCCATATCCAAAAAGTTAATTTCACTGAATGTATGGTAATAATCTTGAAGCGATTTGTTCAACCTACCTGGCTGGCAAACACAGTGAGCCAGAAACCAGCTATTTCAGGATCACATGAATAGCATTTCTTATTAGCAATATTCGTTTTTTATTCACATTTTTCAAACAGAAAGAAACAACATACGATATGGTATGCTATGTTTTTTTTCAAACAAAAAAACAGCCTTATCTTAAAATAAACTGCAAAACTAGAATAGATAATGAGAAACTGAATTAATGAAATCAAAACATGTTACTTCACACAACTAGACAGGAGATGTATCAGGTTTACCCAAACACGATAAACAGCATACATTAGTAATGCAAAACTATCACGTTGCATAAATGTGGCTATAATTAAAAGCTACTTTGGCTAGTTAATATAGCCACATTTGAGACTGAAAAGAAACAGCTGGGTAGCAGTAGTTCACCTTTTTAATGACAGAATTACAATACCAGGGTGACCACCTTCCAAAGCACGCTAGATTTTTATGCGCAACAGCAGCTACTGCTGTAACGCTTCTTAGCCATCGCAATTCTGTCCATCTGTCACATGGGTGGATCAGTCAATAATGGTGCAAGCTAGGATCACCAAATCTTCACCGTCGGCTGCCTGGAAGACTCTAGTTTCAGGAACAGTAAAGCTTTCCCATAAGTTCAAAGGGGATCACCCCGAACGAGGCTAAATGAGAGAGGGTAGGGAAAATCTGCAATATCCAGCCGATATGGCATTGCCAGAGCGAGATAGTGGCGCCCTATGATGAGTACAAATAAAGCACTATACATATTTAGCCTAGGTCGTCTGGCGCCATCTGGCGACTGATTTTGTTTTACTGGGCCTTTTGCGAAACTAGCAAAAAGTTGTACGGATGAGATCTACGGATGAAGTTTACGGATCACTAGCGTACGACGGTGCACTGCTGTTGCGCGTTCACCTTTGCGTTAGCGGGGCTTTTCTTGTTTCAATAGGGCAGGCAAAGAGTCGTCGCTATACTGTTTGAAGTTAATTAAAAAGAGACGGGGTAGCCGGGTAACAATTATATGCATTACTATACTTTCATTAATTATTTTCCCAGTTTCCCATGAGTTTTTTATTTTCCCGACTTTTCCCTGACCACTGGAATTCCCTGACTTTTCCAGGTTTTACAGGTGAGTGGTCACCCGGAAGCACAGAGAAAATTCTTGTTAAACATGCCAACTAAACAGAACATGCTGGTTAAACAGTGTAATGTGCCGTAGCTATCAATGGCTTAGTAACGTATTCTCCGAACAAAATATTTTATGCAATGCAATAAATACTAAAATACTAACAGCAACAACTTTTTACCATTTTCTTTTTCAGTGTCAAATAAAAAAGAATTACTCAATTTCGTGGCTCGTTAGCAACTCCAGGAAAACACGAATGGCTTTAACAGTGGTCTGATAGGAATCAATGCAGTGGGTGACAAAACAAATGACATCAGAAGACTTTATCACAGTTGACAAGCACGATCATTATCTCCTTGCCTTTGTTGCTATCAATGTCGCTGATGGAATCAAACCTACAGCCAGATACCAACCATGTCAACTGGAATGCAGTTTGTTTTAAACAAGTTACATCAGGAATCCACTACCAGAGAATTCACTCAATGTCAACCTATAGCGATTCACTTTGAATAGCTTCTAAAAGTATTTTATTCAGAGTTATTACTACTTTATCAAGCACTGTAATGAGATTAAATGTCCTATGTACAAATGTGATCAGGAATAAAGATGACCACTTTCCAGCACTGAAACTTTCTGATAGATCGCAGCTTGTTCCTCACGTTTCAGTTACGTGAGTCATGGATACTAACAGTAGACAAGGAATACAGCAGGAAAACAGTATAGCAGTTTGGTAGCCTAATAGTTAGTGTGTTGGACTAACGATCTGATGAGGTTAGGTTCAATTACAGGCATGTCCACCATCAGGCAATAACCCTAAGCAAGTTGTTCACACACATGTACTTCTATCACAAAGTAATGCAAACTGGTGCCAGCTTAACTTCCAGGAAAGTAACGGCAATACACGGGAGAGGTGTGGCCTACCGTCCATGAAACCTAGCTGTCTGTAAAAAGCCCTGCCAGCTCGGGGCAACAAACGCAGATGAGCATCAAGCCTAAGATAACAGGCCAAGGTTGACACAGTGCAAGCAATGCACGAAAGTGAGATAAACGAATTAATATTTAATAAATACATTGATAAGCACAGAGACAGCAGTACCGAGTTCATTGAGTGGCATCAGCATTTCCTCCTTGGTAAAAACCCGGCGCGGTGGAAAAGCTGTAGCAAAGGTCAGAGCATCTATGTCTCCGTCAATCTGACCGCCGGCTATTTTGCCGTGTGCAAAAAATCGCACGGCGGCTAGAGGCTCGCACGCACTAAACTTCTGCGTCACTGCCTCACCCGTAAATAACCGTATCTAAACATCACCAAATAACCATATTTTTTCATCTGACTGCCAGCAATGTTTGCAAATTTTGCACACAATTCTAATTCATGTTGCTACTTTATGCTCCAAAAATCCAGCCAATTAATTACTTTATTCAGCAAATTATTACACAGTAAAAAAAGATGTCTTATGATGTTACAGTGAGGTGGTTGCAGGTACATAATCTTCCATCCAATTTGCTGAAGGAATAGTAATCATGTAACTATAACACTCTAAGCTCCAGACTGGCAAAAATCATATGTTGTGCTTCAATTGTTGCCATTTTGCTACAGACTGCACACACTAGGCCTTCACCCCATAGCCTGCAGAATCTGTATACTATGACTTGACATCAATGTACCTGGATGTTTGTTTCTGTGTATACTTTAGGCTGAGTTATAGCAGCAGCAGCAGGGGGTGTCTGCGACATGGCTGATGCATCTGTGCTGGCAGCAGCTGTATTTGTCGCAGTACCAAACTGTCAACAATCAATCCATAAAAGTACATTTAATAATGCTAATAGTGTGTCGAATAGTTTTTATAAATCTAATTCAGTTTTTAAAAAATAACTGTAGTTTTCGGTTCGGAATTGTCTTGGATTCGGTTGTGTCAAAAATCTTGGTTTAGGATCGGAAATGGCGTCAACTGTTTTTGTTTTGTAGTTTTGGAGAACTGGTAACAAAAGACAACTAGTCAACTACCCTCTTGGAAACAGTTTACACATAATTATTAAATCTGTATAAAATCTAATACATCAGCTTTCTACCTCAGATGAGTGTTTGCACTTCACTTGTTGACTGCAATTCTCACACAGAGCTGACGGTTAGTTTTGCTGTGAAAATGTGGTTTGCCTGCAAATATTTCGGGAAAACCGACCGAACAGAATTGGAAATTCTGTATGGTTCGTTTATTTAGAAGACTAAAAACCGAACCAACTTCTGGTTTTCTGCATACTCCTAAATAGTGCCACATGTTGCAAAAGAATCAGAGATGCAGGCACACTGGAAACAGACTAAGACAATGCACAAGGTAGTAACAATAATGGCAACAATCACTGGAAATAAGTTTAATGACACACATTTGACACTCAACAACATGGCATTCATAATAACAGAATCTCTATATTTAAAAGAAGGATGTGGCAGTTTGGACTGCAATTGGCTGTGACGTCATATAGACGTCGTCACCATGGCGACGAATCATCAACATCTTTATAGCTAGCGGTAATGCTGCAGCGTAGTACACTGCATGCAGTGCTGTGTATCGAGGCCGCAGACCGAGATGAGGCCCGAAGGGCCAAAAATTGAGGCCGCAGGTTGAAATCAAGGCTGAAGGCCAAGTTGGGGCCCAAAGGGCCAAAAATGGAGGCCGCAAACCAATAATATGGCAAAGATCAAGTGGACAGGGAGTGTAGCAACCTGTCCGTACCAACCTGTCCGCTTGTGAAGATTAATGAAAAGCTGATAATTTAATATTAGTGCTCAGCATGTGCAACCACATGATAATCGTATTAACACTAACATCAGTGACAACATTAACTCATACCAATATAATTCTGATAATGCAAACGATACAAGCACGATAATATACTGTCATACCTACTTCAAATTTATTCTCTAGCTACTCATTTAACCATGCTTAGTTTACAATATCCAAAATATCCATTGTTGTTGTACCTTCAAAGCTCTGTCTTGCTTGTCTTTCTCAATCTCCTCTCGGACCCTCTGTCTGCAACACATCAGTAATGACTGCCACAGTTTAATAGTGTATAAATGTAATTTTCTTTCACACTGTCACTATACAGCAAACCACAGAGTTGTGTCAACACCAGTATTGGTCCTGCAGATGCAGACAGTGACAGGGTTAAATTTCCAGCAAGAGTTATTCACAGAGCTTTGCAAACTCTGCCAGTCTGTTACTGCTGTTGTTGATCTTTGTTTGATGAAGGTATGCAGCTGAAGAAAGTTGCTGAAATCACGAGGACAAAAATTTAAAATTGGATCCAACCCAATCTGATCTAACCTACTACTGATAAGCTGAAACTAAGCACGGATAAGACTTCAGCCATAAGCACTAAGTTACATGCAAAAATAAGTTCACCACGAGTACAGAACAGACTCAGTGTAATGTTGCAATCCAGAATGTAAGCAAAGGCTAATGTAAATAATGAACAATGGCAAATATTTATCACTCATCAAAGCATGATGCAATATAATACTCACAACCGTTTAATAATATATGCTAAATAATATGCATTACTATATTCAAGGCAGTATAAAAATACTTACATATAATCAACATAATCAGTAAAGCCAACAGTCAACATGTAACCTCTTCACAATGAATACTGTGCCACAACCATTTCTCCACCATTCCATTATTAACATAATTATTTATAAAATCACATAAACATTTTGATATCAATGATAATTAAAAAACAAGTATGCAAATGGTGTATGGTGGGACTTTTTTAATCATAAAAGCAGTAACAACTAACTTTGCGCGTTTCTCCTCTTCTTTGTCTCGTCGTCGCTGTTCCATTATCTTTTTCATCTCATCCTCCTGCATTCTGTCGGCAACACAATACTCATTTAATACAATAACATACAATGACACAGCAACAAAATACTCACAGTATACAATAACATGTAACAATATTGCAACATAATGCAACAACAGGAACAAGTTCAGCAGATCGCTGCACATGACTTGACAGCAAAAGATACCGGTAGCAAATTTGTTTTAACGTTTCCTATTTCAGTACCATATCTATAAAAGAAATTAATCAATTCACAATGACCTTCAAATCTAATACACACACAGTGACACAGTCATTTTTGTTTACTACCAAAAGAATCTGCACTACATTTGAAAGATGAGCTGGGCCATTTTGTCAAAGTTAATCCCAAAAGTGTTAATGACAAGGTTAAACCAGGTGCAGATTGAAAACATCAATGTAGAAAAGCTCACTCCACCTGGGCCTGCCAGATTTGACTAAACACCAAAATGACAGGAAGCTCTGAAGCTGGCGGAAGAGAGATGGTTCTCATGGACATCCCAAATGGCATACATATCTTAATGATGATGACTGCAGATCAGGCTGGTACCCCAAAAGTAAACAGTAAATGTCTAAAAATTGTGCCAGTAGTTTTCATCACAGAGCAGATGCCCTCAATGATGCCCAATCAACCACATCAAAGCACTAATGGTGCTGCTGCTGCATGTAACTGCAGTGCAAATGACAAGAAATACTGCAAAAAATGCTACAATATGTGCAGTGACACAGTGGTGAGACATGACACACTTCTGTTTGACGTGCGTCATCTCCTTGCCATGTACTCGTCGCTGTTTCTCTCGCTGCAGCTGCTCCTGTTTCTCCTTCTCTTCTCTCTCCAGTCTCTTCTGCTTCATCAGCTCCTGAACCCTTCAGCACAGTGAACGTTCCACTGAACTACTGTCAACCACAAGACTACTCAGGGGTGGATCTGAAACTTATAATAGGCAAACAAACGTGCGGACCAAGGTGCCCAAATGGGAAATCAAAAACTTGTCAAATTACTTAAAGAAAATTATTCCATTTTTAGCAAATTTTTTGCATACAAAGTGGTCTTATAGTCATGGCAATTTGTAGGTGCAATGGCTGCATGCCAATACGGGATACAATCCCACTGATAAACCTGGATCTGCTACAGATACCCTATAGGTAAAACTATCCAAGAAACTACAAGATAAGACATTTATTAGAATGCAATTATAATGACTGAAAGGTTACACAAGCAAATGCAACAAGCAGTCACTAAAAGTAAGTCAATACACACTAAAAACAAATACAAATGTTCCGAAAATTTTTAGACACACAGCATGACACAAAATCTCGTCCACAGCAAGTAGCTTAGCAAGTGAAAGCTAATAAGTATGTAAGTCGCAAAACCATCCGACTGTGGGATAATTTAATGAAAGCTAGCAAGTAAAGGACTGGCTATTTCGAATCTTTAATTTGTCTGCAAATGCCTCATATAATTATGACATGACAAGGCTCCAAATGGCCTAAGCCGAATAGCTAGTGCCTCAGTGTATAAAAAAATGAGCATAGAACTGCAGTTTGTATTCCGCTGCTAACAACAAAGCAACAGTTTTTCACTCAGACACTTGTTCATCCAAATTACTCTGAGTCGCATTATTCCAGGTTATGTCGGTACCTAAAAGTAAATTCTTTGGAATTGTTGTGGCAGCTCAGTAATAAAAAAATGATGCCATTAAGTACACTGACTACAGTCCACCCAACCATTGAACATAATCAGCTCGATACCTTTGCTGATGACTGACTGTTTTGGTATTTAGTAGACGGGACAGATTTAAAAAACTGCTACCAACGCTTTCGGTTTTTGTTGACATTGATTATTACTTTCACCAATACAGAAGAACAGTACTTTGCAAGTTGTGCTTGCTTTTCCTCTTCTGTCAGAGGTTTGACTTCTTCCACAGATTCCGAGAAGTTGGTGTGACCGCTGCGAGTTGCATGAAACTGAACTTCAGCCTCGGACTTCAACAATTTGCCACAGCTATGACATATGTGTCACGATTCACGCAACAATCAACAACAGTGATCACTGTAGTTGACAAAATCGACAAAGTTCAATGCATAGATCAGAAGTTTTACTGTAACAGTTGCAGATACACTGCAAAGAAAGAAACCTCTGCCAATCTTCAGTCAACGATAGTTTTTTTTTCAAACTTTACTCAATCTAGATTAATTGAAAACAGTACTTGCTGGAATTAGTAATTACTCTACGGTTCACAGACACGTACAGATATATCATGGCGGAAACCAAGCAAAAGTAACTAAGGTAACAGTACAATTAATGCATATTTATTACTATTATTGTCCAATATTTTAAAAAATTCTATCACTAGCTTACTTTTTGAGATGTTTCTGAGCTACAGCTTGCACACTGGAATAATATCAGATAGCTTTGCATTACTGTATTACTAAGTATTTTATAATTTCGTAAACAAATAAAGGTAACCTTTTAGATCACTGAGTAGTACATATTGGCTAGCCTGTATATGTTTCACATTAGTAGCCAGTAGCTTGTGTTATGAACTAGATAAGAGGAAATGTTGGTGCAAATGCTAAGAAGGATATGAAAATTCTGAAGATGCTCAGAACAGGTACCAATGGAGAATAAAAATCAAGAGGAACAGCAGTTAGTCCATGTTTGCCTAGGAAGTGCATACTGAAATGGTCTGTGCTGGTGTTTAATAATGACCATTAAAAATACATGTATGTGTCACAGAGATAATGGTCTAAGCACAAAAGTGGACATCTAATAACTGAAGACGTACTCATCACACTTCAATGACTTTGCCTGCAGTGGAACTTCTGATTGTTGACCTTCTGATGGTGCATCAGTGCTGGCCTCAGTCACAGGACCTGTTTGACGATATCAAAGATCACAGAACCGAAAATATAACACAAAAATAAAAACAACCACATCTTCTGAATCACAGTGCTAGCATATGAGATTAAACATCAGTGCAACAGAAAAAGGACATAATTCTTTTGCTACTGCTGTCTGCATACAAGTATGACTGCCAACTAGGAGCCTGAAATGGACCATATCTAGTCTTAGGAGAAAAACCAATCACCACTTAGCTAACTGGTCTGAAGCTATTATAGTTGGCTTCTTTGTCTTCTACTGCTAGTCTGCTACTGGCTCCAGTTTTTGTTCAACTAGCCTATTTTTCTAAACTCACTCTGGGTTAGTCAAGGCATCCATTCTTCAAAGTATAATCTTTGAGTATTTGTGCAATAGAATGATGACATGCCGAATGTCCTTCCCATCACTCAACCAATAGTGTCACAGCACCGAATGGAAGATGAGTTGAATTGAGTTCAGCAGATGGTTCAGCTATAGAGTATTGACTTAAAACAACAAAATTTATTGCGGTGCCAAAGTACAGCAAAAATAGTTACCAGCAGACACATCTGCTTCTTCCATAAGAACGTCATCATCGACATCTGGATCATTTGCATGTGCCAATAACCTAACATCAGTAGATCACAATTCCCATTAACAATTTAACAAAGCACACAACACAAACAACTGATACTGAACTCTAGTGACGCTACGTAAACTACATGTGGCATCATGCGCATAATTACTTTTACTGCAAAAACCACAAATCGTGCAATGCAATATTAGCCAAGCTGATGAGATATTATAACAAGAAATTTGAGCAAAGCTCACGAGATGCGCGAAAGCCTACAGCATTTCCAGTTCAGTAGTTATAGTTTCGAAAATCGCATATCACTTGGACTTGGCCCATCGGGACCATAATACACATCGGCCATAGGCGCGTGTGGCGTTGGTGACGGTGGCGCCTCCTTGTGAATGATAAAGACTTGCGCAGCCTCATATTG
>Ga0209367_1000138_pt1 | contig 53241 bp, 36 predicted proteins | sample WorMetLIZISLAND2_FD_187412 | JGI IMG/M metagenome (GOLD analysis project Ga0209367, IMG submission 187412) | Marine gutless worms symbiont microbial communities from Max Planck institute for Marine Microbiology, Germany - Olavius geniculatus... ...
ATGCCCTCCCCCTTGCCTTCCCACCTGCCCCCCCAGGAAAAATTTTGATGGTGATACTGGGCACTATCATGCCAAAGTGTGAATTATTAAACGTCATTTTAGCAAGAAAACGCAGATATTTGTAAGTTTTTCTGCGTTTCCAAATTTAAAAAAGCAGGCAAATTTGCGGCTTCCATTACACGTCTAAAAGCTAAAAGTGTTTCATTTTTAAGGGGGCTTTGCCCTCCGACCCCCTGACCAGGGGTTCTGCCCTTGTACCCCGCTACATCTTTTTTCATGTACACGACAACTGAATAAGGTCGACATTTGGCTTACACACAGAAAAAAAATTTTTATTGTCCCCTGGCCCTTGCCCCCCTTCTCCGCTGCCCTCCCAGCTTCAGATTCCTAGCGCCGCCCATTTTGAAGTAGTCTTAGTCGCATCACCCAGTTGATATACAGCTCATGTCTTCATCATCTTCCTTCGCAAAGAGACCAGTCTCTCACTTCAAGACTTGGGACTTAGGCCCTAGTCGAACTCGAACAAGAGGCCCAGCTGTCACTAGGATAGCTGATCGTACTGGTTGTCAGTGACCTTCACGGTCATCTAAGGTCGATGATTTGCAGGTTATTCGAAAGCCAATATGCGAATTCCTATCAATAATCAATATTAACCTAGGCCCTATCTATCACCGCTTCTGAAATATGGCCAGTTTTCCGTTGGAAAACGCACACTTTTTTCTTTCCCCTTCATTCAACCCCTAATTTGAAAACGTTCCCCTTAAAGTTTAAAATTTTGCATGCCCGAGTTGAAGACACAGCTAATTATTCGTGTAAAAAGTTTTCCCCTACGCCCTACCCGTTAGCCACAATAGATCCGTTACAGACAGACGACAGACGACAACCATGACAACAACTCGACTGTTACTTAAGTACGGTCGGCTAAAACTGGATATTAACTGCGACGGCAGCGGCGGCGCAAAAAAAAATTCGATGAGACGTCACTGGTCAGTCCACGACTGACGCCACTGAAATTCGACGCGTTAAGTCGACGCAATTCGACGACGTGTGCGCCCTGGGACGGGTGATTGATGGACGTGACCGTGACGGTGCAGAGGTAATGTCCAATTGTACGATTGTACGTGCTAGCTGCTGCCAGTCACGAACAAACTCTGCAACTTTGCTGCTGCAGTGCAGCGGCAGCGGTTATATTACAACCGACCGACCAAACGACCTAGACGCCGTTAACTTTCGCAGCTGAGGAGAGGAGTTGTTCCCGGGGCGGCGACTCAACTGCGTCCGGTCTATTTCCAGGTCAGCCGGCGGCATGGAGCAGCTAAGCAGCAGCTGCCGATACGAACGTCGGCACCGCAGCCCTCTCTGTAGGCCCAGCGCCAGACGCCAGCCGAGCATAGGCTACATCAGGAAGTTGGACGAGACGAAAGCAATGTTGCACCCTACGTTACCAGGAAACTGTCGCTCAAAGAACTAACTAACACGACACCGAATACGGCTACGGCTGTTAGCGTAGGAGCTTCCGCTTTATAGCACTGTTGCATGTGCGCATGACGTCATAGGTCGGTGCCCGTCACGTGACGTAGTGACGTCACTGAGGGACCAGTGAACTCCGAGTGAGAGTGACCTTCACGCGCTGGACTGTGATATATAGCGTTAAGTTCACACAACGTACTGACAGGACAGGTTTGCGCTAACCAGTGAAAAACCGGCTTCTGGAATAACAGACAACAGGTCAGCGACTTATCGTATTTTACTAACATAAACAAGAGCTTACATAATATACACTGTGTCGGGTAAAAAATAAACCAATAGACATTGTACAATAGAAATGTCAAATCTGAACAAATATGAGTAAAATTTTGCGTACAAATAAATTTGCCAAATAAATTGCTGAAACAAGCACCAAATTTCGTTGAAAAATATTATTTTTAGCAGATTTATTAATTGTTGAATGTCGATAACAAAATATCTCCATTACCAATATGGCGTGCAGTGTTTGCAATCCCGGGATCCCGGCCGTTTTCGCCAATCCCCAATCGCAGGATTGGCGGCGTCTCAGTCTCGGGATTTCGGAATTACAAAAATTCGTCAAAAAATGTACTTTTTAAGTGTCAAATTACATACATAACAATTCTAGACCTTTAATGAATAAAACGTTTGATGCGTGTTAGAGTTCTACTCCTTCTGTGCACGGTAATTTGTGTTTTTACAGTCACAGTCACTCCCTACACTTCCGTACGGTCGGCTTACTACATCTTCATGCATGAAATAAGTCTACTATGGATACCGAAACAGCGACCATTCTGTAAGCTTAATCCCAAAACGGGATCCCCGGATTATACATTTCTCAATCCCGGATCCCGGGATTGCGAATTCAATCCCCGGGATTGCAATCACTGATGGCGTGGCGTTACATAAGCTACTGCAGTTGCGCGATCAAAAGTGACGTTTGTTGACACAATCAACGTGAAGAATAACATAAAACTATAACAAAATGGTATTTTCTGCAGACGATCATGCTTTAATTAAACTGTTTTAAAACAAGGAAAAGGGTACGATGCTAAAAGGTTTATCGCCGAATTTCCTAGCAAGCCGTGGAAACTCGGGATTCAGCAAACTGTTGCGGAAGGTCGACATCTCACGTTTTGGGGGTGACCTCACAAAAGCCGCTGTGGTTATTGTTTGCGTTGAGAGATTTAAATGAAGTTTGGCACGTTGCTTGTCAATAGATGACGCATTGCTGACGTAAAACTTTGTCAAAATCAGGTGTTGTTTGTTGAAATTACGCATATGTACGGAGGGGTTTATGTAACGTCAAATTGGTAACGGAGATATTTTGTCACGCTCTTGTTACTGAACACTTTTACTTACTTGCTATACCGGTACGTCAGTCCAGTAGTTTTTTTTGAGTTTGAGCCTCTGCTTGAAAACCGAGAGTGACAGCCGTGCTGTGGTGATGTCCCGTCTGAAGGAAAGAAGGAACTTCTAGGAAGGTGTGTGATTTTGCCGAAGGTACAGAGGCGTGATGTATGACATGTTGTATATGTCCGTGTGTGGCTATACAGACCGTAAACCATGCACTAGTCCCGTAGACGTACAGGTATGTTCACCTGTTTACTAACGACTAGCAAATGCTGCAGCGGTAGAGTAGACCGTTGCAGCGTACGTGGATTCCTAAAGTATCCACAGTTCCACACTTCTTTATATAGCAGCTGCTTGTTTATCGTCTGAAGATCATGTGACCTTTCCACTGCTCTACGGACGGAACGGATTAGCGGGAAACCAGCGGTGTCAGTCAAGTACTTTCCAACAGACGCTGCACGTCTATGTATACGCTTAAGTCTAAACTCCATCACAGAGTTTGATTTGTTGCGCATTTGCTGTACAACATGCAATTGTACAGTACAACAACAAATCCACAAAAAACCGAAAGCTCATTGAACATGTCCAGAACATCTACTAAAAGCATTAAAATGATGCACAGTATCTCTATAGGCTGTCTGAACGTTTTCCATTGTTTCCCCTGCAGCCTAAAAGGACACCATCCGAACCACCTATTGCTGTATTCCCAAATAAAAGAAAACCACGTTAGATAGAGGCGTAGCCTGCCAAACACCAACATCTACTATTTATATCTAAAATAATAATGACATTACAGCGTGATATAATAGTGATGCAATAGTTTCAACGGTAATTCTCCATGCTTAGCAGATACAGTTACTGTCGTGGAATTTATCTAACTATACCGTCGTATATTACAGATCAGCAGCAGCAGCAGCAGCAGTACGGTGTCGAGATGGAAGGTCCGGCGACAACGGGTCGCGGTGACGCTGCTGATCCCAAGTCTCAGAACTCGGTGCCAACTGACCAGGCGGCCGGCGGCGAGGACACTGACCACTCGCGGGAGCGCCGGCACTCGATGGGTCCAGTACGGCGCGGCTCTGACCGTGGTGGACCAGGACTACGCAAGTCACGCTCCACGCAGAGCATGATCCTACGACGTACTGGCAGCACGGCGACCACGTCGCGACCCTACGACTGGCGGACCACCAGGTCGGCTGCATTATTACTCGTATTATTATTATTATTATCATATTATTCCTCTTCACATCGGGAATATTGATTCTGCTCTGGCTTTTTAAGCTCTCAAAACTTACTTGTTTTCTACACCTATAAACATTTTCGTGCACTCTGTCGATAGGGAACTAGAACATTTTGGCCATTATTGGAGTCTATTAGTATTTGATTGTCGGCAGCTTATTGTAGTGGTTAACACGTTACGCTTAGACAACGAAGTTAGTCAACGTCGCGTTCGGTTACTACGTGGGTGGGCGACCGTCGGCAGATGGCTGAAACAGATAAACCATTTCGGTATGTAACCAACCACCGAAATCCACTCGGCCTGGCCATTCCTCCGTGGGAAGGCGCAATGACTTTACGTTTGCGTACCGTATTAGATTGTTATTAGAATGTCAACGTATGAACATAATATAAAAGAATATTAAGTATTTCACGGCAAAAAGTTTCTGCTGTTTATGTGCTAAAGTTTAGTCGGTTTTTAGTTTTCAGTCTGTGACGGGTCAGCTATATCAGCGAACGTCTATATCGTGATCGTAATTTAACTAGATTCTAATTTTTTAAAAATAGGCTTTATTACATTAACATTCTGAGTATGCGATTATTTAATGTAGGCCTATTGTATTCGCAGCGTTCTACTGAGTTTGATTCTTATCATCATGGAAGGACAGACTTAACAGTGTTTCTGTCATGTGAAGGTCGTACGTGGCGTCGGGCGGTCAACTGCCACTCAGTCGCAGTGGCAAGAGCCTGACCAGCGTCAGGACCCGTCAGACGATCATCAGTCGCAAAGATTACCACGAGGATCTCAAACCAACCATCGTCGCCGTAAGCTTAAGCATCTCTTTGTTCTTCTTTCAGAAGCTTGTCATAGTATAGGCATGCACGAGTAGCCGCCAAAGCCGATCTCTCCTGGCCACGTCGCTTTGCCGTCACCAGGCCGCCACGGTTCTTCTGAGTTTTATCGACCACACGATAACGAACAATGTCTTTGTGTTAGAAATGTTCTAAGAAATTTTTTTTGGGCAACCGCTTGGATCTGGTGGTCTGAATTATAGCAAGCTAGAGAAGAGGCAAAATTTAGATAACTTTCTGATGTTAATAATAATGAATTATATTCGTCTTAACGATTTAGTCACATTTCAAAGCACTTTTTTCAAAGGTTGTTTTTCACTATGACTTGCATATTAGGCTATTTTGATTTTTGAATAGACCTGACGGCCTATTGAGTGTACGTATATTGTGTGCGCAGTGCAAGCCTGTGCTGCTGCTGCTGCTGATGATGATGATGATGATGATGAGGGGCCGGTTACGATCACCGGTCGGTGAAAATAAGGAATAAGTTTAAAATCACCGATTGGTTAAGCTACCTTGCAACAGGCCCGTCGAGAGGGAGGGATAGGGGGTAGCTACCTCTGGCCCCGCGACGTTTGGGGACCCCGCAGTCGCTCACAAGTATAAAGTACACCAGAATGCGTCATTTAAAAAATTTACAAATTTTCTCCTAGAGGGGCCCCGCGAGAATGGTTCCCCGGGCCCTACTGTGGCTCTCGACGTCCCTGCTTTGCAATGCCAAAGTCACCGATCTGTAAAAATAAATGACCACCGATCTGTTATACTTTCTTTGTCTTATACGTAATAGTGGCGTGGCCGTTTGTGCTTAGTTAAAGTATGTAAGACAAAACTTAACAAACATCAAGGTCTTGCTTTATTGTCTGTTTCTTATGCTGTGCGTTTATATTTTTTTGTTATTATTAATATTGTGTAAATTTATATTATTTTACTGGCATACTTTTCATTTTTTTGTCTTAGACTTCTGCATTCATTGAACTTTTCTGTCTCGTTTTACATCGGTTTTTGTTAATAAAGAATTTATCATTAATTTTTTGCCTTCTGTTGTTTATTGTCAAATAAAGATAATCAAAGATAAGGCAAATTTTAAGAAATTTCCGGACAGAATTACCCAGTAATAATAGTTAATTTTTCTAAATACAAAACTTTCAAATCATATTATTTTCTTTTTCGCCGTTGATGTCGTTGCTGTAAATGTAAGTAGACCTGCGTTTGTATTGTTTTTTTCATACACTTCGTATTACTTCAAACACCTACGGTCTCCAACTTGTCGGATTTTTCAACATCAAGCATCACACTTTAATATACACTGTCTCAAAAAAACATACCCGACATTTTCGACTGTGACGTGAAAAGCATTTATCAGATTTTGATAATTTTTGGTGTGAATATTCCTGACACAACTTGCCATCAAATGACCATTCAGCTTTCCACCTCACCCAACGTTTGTTGCTGCACTACCTGGGGAAAACACAACCAGCGAAATATCACTTTTTGTCCAATCCGATATGATTGCTTAATTCACATAACGCATAAAAACACATTTTGTTCACATTTCTGACACTGTGGCTGACATTTCATCCAGCTGTCCATTTTTCAACTGCCTGAAGTAAAATTGCTTAAAGTGTTGGCCCACTATGCCAACACAGGCAAAGAGACGCTTTCTCCATTCATTGACAGCAGTATTGATAATGCTCTGCTCCAGACCAATCCAAGCTGTACCAATCGCTTCTTGACTTCACAAACATTCCTAAACTTCATCTGCTGGACACGCTGCTGCATGATAGTCAAACCTTGTAAAAGATTGGCTCTTGGGGCCCACAGATTAGGATAGATGAAATTTATCGACGTTTTTTTCATTCATTTTAACACGTATTAATTTTCATCTGATTTCCCCAGGTAGTGCAAAAGCAGACGTTGGGTGAGGTAAAAACTAAAACACTTATTTAATAGCCAGTGTTGTCAGAAATATTTCTGCCAAAAATTATTAAAATCTGCTAATCTTTCTTCAAGTTACGATCGATAATGTCGGGGATGTTTTTAGGTTTTCTGTTTATTTCAACACACTGACCAGCGTGCAAAATTTCGCGCCGATCGGCCGATTCATCTCGGAGATCTCGCGTTGAAATAAAAAACATTTGCAGTAAAACTCCAGTCCGCTCCGCGAGCTATCGCTTTTGGGCAGACTAATAAAACTAAAGGTTAAAGTCACCGATCGGTGATTTTAACCTTCAATTTTATTTTCACCGATCGTTGATCCTAATCACTTCGTGATGATCATGGTGATGACGATGCCGGTGGTTGCAGGGTTTGAACATCAACCTGGTGTTCACGACGTTTATCATCGTGTTCGGCTCTTCGTTCCAGTTCGGTTACAACATTGGTGTACTCAATCAGGTCGAAGGGGTTTGTATGTGCTCTTACTGGCTCTTGTCGCTGCAACAAACGGTGAGCTAGTTAGTATTAGTATGTTACTGATAAGGATGACGCTAATATCCACGCGGCTGACCTGGATCATATGCCTTCGTTCCACAGTTTTCAGGTCACCTTCGTTACACTTTTAGGCAATCCACGGCTGTTGTTTCACGTACAGGTCTAACACATCCGTATATCCTACGACATTCCGCGCGCTTAAATTTATTTACTGACCATCAACATTTTCGCACAAACTTCCGCTATAGCGGATGGTTCGTGCGCTATCATGATTTCGACGTCGCGAAGATAATAATTGGTAAGCTTACACAGCTTACCAAACCGGGTATCTGTCGTCGTTTGTAAATATGCCGTTGAAGATTTTGTAAATTATTTTTTTTAATATTACAACTTACGAGTAGACCTACAAGAACGACAGTAGCTACTGCTTTACTTCGATTTTATTGCGACGCAGAAATATACTGTCTTGAAGTTTCAAATCGGATTTTCTTAAAAGTTTACTTAATGGACACGGAACAAGCTGCAAATTTCAATTACAGCGCTCAGACGCCGGTGACACTTAATGACCTGATGCTGTTTGATTGACACGCAGATCGTACGGACGTTTTACAACGAGACATACTTATCTCGCTCCGAGAACGGCACCGTAACCGACTCTACAGTCGAGCTCACCTGGGCGCTAACGAACGCGATCTTTATACCTGGCGGTATGATTGGCTCGTTCCTCGGAGGATGGCTCGCTGACGTCATCGGCAGGTAATCCTCGTGACGTCGTTAAATCTCAATAACAAAAAACGCAAACAACTCGAAACAAGACATCTGTGTAAAGAGTCATGCGTTTACTACGTAGAAACAGCCGTTTATCCGAAACTTGTCATCAAAATCTTTCTGTTCATGTAGCTGCCTTAAAACTGAATTATAGAGCAGGGCCTGTAGCTTAACTAATTTTATCGCGTTCGTTATAGCTTTCGCTATAAGAATAAAGTGAATGTACTATAAACTATCAGTTTTGTTCTTGAAGCTCTGCGGTTGTTTCCGTCACTCCGTGCACATTTGCCATGTACGACACTACTCGCAAGATGATCTGTACTTGTACATTACTGAAAAAAATATGGTTGTGTATAATAATTGTTATAAATGTGTGCACACAGGAAGCGGTCAATTTTGTTGAGTCACGTGTTCGTGTTCATTGGCGCTGCGCTGTCGTGCTCGTGTGTTGCTGCCAAAGCACCTGAGATGCTCATGATAGGACGATTCTTTCTCGGCATCAACTCAGGCAAGCTGCAAGCTTCTAGCTGATACGTTCGTTTATCTATTTATTCGTTCACAGATCAGTTTATTTATTCATTTTATTATTTATCCCATATGCTGACGATAGAACGATTTTTTGAGGCATTAAAGTAGGTAAACTCAGTCATCCGGGCTGCGTACGCTGTCTGCGCCCACATTTAGGCATCTTTACGAGTTCTTCTTTATTTTCTTTGTAAACGCTTAAATACAACAAAATGCAATGCGATATAGGATACACGTTTTTAATTAATAACTCGTATACATGCTGCAAGTCTAACGCATAGAACTGAGAACACGTACGGAGAGTAAGTCGATACAGCAAGAAACGAGCAAGAGATGAAAACTGAGGCTGGAAAGAAAGACTAGTGTAGGTTACAAGAAAACAAGTGAAACAAGACAGCAAACCGTTGACCGCTCTGATTGTGTTTGCGCGCAGGTCTGGGCAACACGATAGCGCCAATGTATCTGTCGGAGATAGCGCCGTTCAACTACCGCGGTGCGTTCGGTACATTGCATCAACTGCTCGTCACAGGAGGCATCTTTCTGTCTAGTGTCTTCGGCATCGAACAGTTACTCGGTATAAACAAACTACACTGTGTCTTGAAAAACATCCCCGATATTTTCGACTGTAACTTGAAAACCACTTATCAAATTTTGATAATTTTTGGCAGAAATATTTTGGATACAACTTGCCATCAAATGACTATTTAGTTTCCCACCTCATTCAAAGTTTGTTTTTGTACTACCTGGGTGAAACACAACGAGCAAAATATCACTTTGTTATCAAATGCGATATGATTGCTTAATTAACATAACGCGTAAAACATATTTTGTTTACATTTTTGGCACTTTGGCTGACACTTCACCCAGTTGTCCATTTTTAACTGCCTGCAGTAAAATTGCTTAAAGTGTTGGCCCACTATGCGAACACGAGCAAGGAGACGCTTTTTCCATTCATTGACAGCAGTATCAATAATGTTCTGCTTCAGACCAATCCAGGCTGTACCTGTCGCTTCTTGGCTTTACAAACATTCTTAAACTTCATTTGGTAGACACACTGCTGTATGACAGTCAAGCCTTGTAATAGACCTGCTGTTGGGTCCCACAGATTAGGATAGATAAAATTTATTGACGTTTAGTCATTCATTGTAACACGTATTATGCTTGGTCTGTTTTCCCCAGGTAGTGCAAAAGCAGATGTTGGGTGAGGTGGAAACTAAAACACTTATTAAATAACCAGTTGTGTCAGAAATACTTATGCCAAAATTATTAAAATCTGCTAATTTTTGTTTAAGTTACGGTCGATAATGTTGGGGATGTTTTTTCAGGTTTTTTAAAATTTATTTCAACACATATTGCGCTTGATCTGTTTTCCCTAGGTAGTGCAAAAGCATACATTGGGTAAGGTAGAAAACTGAAAGGTAATTTAATGGCAAGTTGTGTCAGGAATATTTGTATCAAAATTATCAAAATTTGATGATTGGTTTTCAAGTTTCAGTCGAAAATATCGGGCTTTTTGATGAGATACAGTGTCGTTACCGTTTTAGCTGCATTTGTTTTACTTAAACTCGGGTTAACCGGTGAGCTCTCTAAAGTTCTCGCTGTCCACTGATTTGCCAGATCGTGGACTGATCAGAAGTAGCTCGCCTTAAATGTAAGTATCTCACCGTATCGGTCGTTTTTTTCTTTACTTAAATCTTTTGCTTTTAAACAGTAAACACTGGAAAATATATCGGCCCATTGATGATACATTATGCAGTCGTTCGCCTGGCGTTGTTTTTTTGAAGATTTCTGACATACGCAAAGCTTGCTTTTTGAAGTTTTTTTTTACTAAAATTGGGACATGGATAATTTTCCCCCTAGGTATCGTTTACACTAATTTGGGGTTTTCTAAACTTTTTATGAGCTAGGAGATAGTACGGAACAACGGACAGACAAACGGACGGGCAAGACCTAAATTGCGGCCTGTTATGTCGGTCGCAACGTTTATTTTGTGCATTTTTTATCAGTATATAGTAAGCGTACTATTTTGCCGTAGACAGAATAAGCTTTGAACTGTAAGCGAAAATGCGGCGACGTCTCATATAAGCTCAGCTTTCTAAGCATTTTTTTTCCATTTTTCCAGAATTTGTAACCGCTGCCTTTTCCGCTTTTGTAGCGTCCATCTGTGATGCGTTACATCGAGCCGAACAGCAGATTTGTTGGGTTATTATGCCATTGTTTTTACGTGTTTGTCTGTTTAATCTGTTCGGCTTACGTGCTCATAACTTGAAACGAGAAAATGCAGAACAACCAAGATCGGGACAAAAGTGGGCAATGCGCCAATTTTGAATTTAAAAGATAAAAGTTTATGGTTATTAAAGGTCAAAAATTTCACCAAAATGACGCATGATCACGGTTTGTGCTAAGACCTAAAATGCTCGGCAACTGGATTGCGGGACGTCCGCATGTCATGTCGGCACTCGGCGCTGATATCTCGTGTGTATTTGTTGCGTGGTACTACAGGTACGAAAGACCTGTGGCCGTACCTGTTCCTGCTGCAGGCATTGCCGGCGCTGCTGTCACTGGTCGTACTGCCGTTCGTACCGGACACTCCGCGCTATCTGCTGCTTGTACGCGGAGACCGAGATGGCGCCATCAGCTGTATGCACGCTTATTACGACCCTCATAATATTTTAGTCGATGAGTTATTTTAACGATATCATGACTTGTGCGGTAGCAATAAACTGTTATATTTAGCTATGTGTTTTGTCAAGGCCGAAAGGGAGGCAAAATTTTGACTACCCATCCACATCTTCAATATTCTTCAACAATTTTTTTCAAAAGTAGAAGTGAACAACGGCGCTGTCAACTGGCGGATACATGGGACTCAATAAAGCAGCTGTCTCCTAGTAAAGAATTATGTATGATCTAGAACCCACAAAAGAATTCAGATCGCCGTCAAAATCTTAGCATTTTCTTATTGGGTCAGGTCAACCCTTACAGAATATTTCGTCGCAGTGCGTTCGTATTTTTCAAATCCAGCTTGAAATATACACGTCCTATGTCCAATTATCCCTTCTTCATGGAGCTGACACGTGGACCATCCTCAAGGCTGATGGCAAAAGGCTACAAACTTTCTACATGCAGTGCCAGCGCCGCATTCTAGGCATCCGGTGGTCAGACTTAGTAACCAACTCGGCAGTCACCGAAAAGACAGGTCTACCAGACATACGCGCAGTTATCAATGACGGAAAGCTGGCTCTGTTCGGACATGCCAGACGCCTGCTGGAAGGCACTCCAGCACATGACGTTCTTCACGCGTCGGTTGAAGCACATGCCGGCATGGTACTACATCCTGGTTGGCAAAGAAAGCCAGAAAGACCGCGATGTACCTGGTTACGTGACCCTCTGAAAGCGACACGTTTAACTGCTCGGGAGGCCTGGACAGCGGCTGATGATCGAGAGGAGTGGAAAGCGCAACGGTCCACCGCCGACTACGCGTTTTGATGATGAATGAATATGTCAATTTGTATAGCGCCCAATTAGAGAAGGCTTCAAGAGCGCTCGCAGCCAAATAAACGAGTTTTGATTTTTTCGCAAATGTATCTTTGGACAGTGATGAAGTCCGCAGGTCGACGGAGAGGCTGTTTCAAGTGGCCGGGCCAGCCACGACAAAGTCCCTCCGACCAATCGTGGTCCTTGTGCGCGGCACGACGAGTGCCCCGCTGTTTGCCGACCGCAGCTGCCACCTGCCGACGACAGACGAGACCGGGGTACACACATCTGCCAAGTATGACGGCGCCAGACCACGGAGGCACTTGAAAGTGATCATCGCTAGCTTAAAGGTGATTCGCTGGCGGACCGGAAGCCAGTGAAGTTGACGCAGCACTGGAGTGATGTGGTCGAACTTTCTAGTTCCGGTCACGACACGCGCTGCTGCATTCTGTACAGTCTGCAGTTTCGTCAGCAGGCCGTCACCGATCCCGTACAGCAGACTGTTGCAGTAATCAAGACGGCTGCTGACGAATGCGTGCACCAGTGATGATGATGATGATGATGTTATAGTTACAAAATCCGTTGTGTAATACGAACGTAGATTTCTTCTTTTCTAGCGTACTTTGGTAAACGTATGTATACGGTAATGATGTGTGTGCACACTGCAGCGTTGAAGTTCTACCGTCGGACGGATGACGTGGATAGTGACATGGAAGAGATGGACACTGAGGACACGTCAGGTGCGGCGGCTGCTGCTGCTGCTGGTGATGACGCAGCTGTGGGCAGTCAGCCGTACACGCTGCGCCAGCTGCTGACCGCAGCCGACCTGCGACGTCCACTGTTCATTGCCTGCATGCTCCAAGTCATCCAACAGTTCTCCGGCATCAACGCCGTCAGTACTATACTTTCATTTTTACCACCGTCTTTGATATACATCCATGATTCGGGTCTGCCTGAATATCGCAAATCACCACAGGTCAGCTGAGGTGGCAGATATTGTTCAAGTTTGTAAACTTGAATTTTGTAACTCTAACTTTAACCCTAACTCTAACCCCTGCCTGAGGTCTGTAGTTAATCTGCGGTGCGATATATTGATTTAAAGTTTGAAGACCAAAAAAGCGATATCTGCTATCTCAACTGATCTGTGGTGATCTGTGGTGTTTAGGCAGACCGCAAGATTGTTCTTCGTTTGTAAATCATAGCGTATATAAGGTATATTTCTCATATGTATGTTAACTTTAGCTATGGACACACCATGAGACTTTTTTCACAAGTTTGCATATTTAAAAAAAGTATTTTTTTGTTAGAGGTTGTGCTTTGGAATTTCTTATTAAACGCATGTATGACGGCGATGAATACAATGCAATGCAATGCAATACAATTATAATTATTAGCATCATCATCATCGTTATCATTTAACAAGAAGTTGATAACACAACCTCTAACGACACAAAAATTAAAATACATTAAAAGTATACAAACGTTTGCAAAAAAGCTTTGTAGTGTGTCCGTAAGCTAAAGCCAACTTTAACATACGTGCTTAATTCTGAGAAAAACTCCATCGTTTACAAATAGAATGATCGATCTAAGTCTATATTGCACAGGCAAAAGTTTCTAACACGTCGTACCGGCAAGATTAGTAGGTAATAATGCTTGGACTGTTGAGCGTTTTGCACTTTGTTTTATAACTGTATAGTGTGTACAAAACATACAATAAAATTGTTATAATACATGAAAAATTTATTGTTTGCTCACAGAATTATGCATAATCATTCATAACTATATTATTGCAAATTATTTAAGTGAACGTGTACGTGTATGTCATAATTCGCTGTATTATTTATTTATTTATTTGTATCAGGCAACAATGTTTGTGGTCACGTGAATGCAGGTATTTTTCTACTCCAAGTCGATATTCGTGGACGCCAAGATTACTCCGGAGTACATACCGTACGCAGTCATAGGGACGAATGCAGTCAACATGCTGATGACGTTTGTAGCGGTACATCTAGTTACATTGTTTCGGTTTCTAGGATATAGAAGCCTACTTTTGAAGAACTGTGCCAGATGAATATTGACCAACTGTCTGAACCATTTATTTCATGATCTACTTTATCCTTCTCTCTCTGACCGCAGTGTCCACACCGTGTTTTAACCGCTCATAAGAGCACTCCAGTCCGATCTGCTTAAATACTACAGGTCACCACAGATTACCACAGATCAGCTGAGATGGCAGATATTGTTCTAGTTTTAAAAATTCAGATCGATGTATGGCACTGCAGACTTAAGGTTAGGATTAAGATCTGTGGTGATTTGTGGTGCCACACATCGATCTGAAGTTCGCAAACCCCGGTTGACGGTAATGTGTCGATGCAGTAGCGGCTTTTGGATGTTCTTGGTTCTGACTTAAGTTTTTTTTGTCCTCGTCCTCATCCTCGGGTTCTATGTTCTTGTCCATGGCCTTGTCCTCGAACACAAAGTCCTTGATAACATCACTGTCCTAGTCAGTCTGATGTGTAGTTGCCATGTGTCGTAGGTGCCGCTCATGGACGTGGCAGGTAGAAGAATTCTGCTGCTTGTGCCAATCCTAGCTATGATCATTGATTTGTCTGTGCTCACCGCTTGTCTCGTCACGCAGGTGCCATCTCAACTACTCTTCTTATGAATGTTTTTATCATGTAACTAAGTGCGTAAGCAAACTATGAGTGAGTGAGTAAGCCTAAGCAGATTCTTAACGGTACATCAGCACAAAATAGGCCATTCAGTGCCATAAATGGTTAAAAGCATTGAAATTAGGCCCTGTGTGTTGAACGAAACGATTAAAAACTTGGTAAGATCAAAGCTATTAAGCTAATATAAAAAAGTTATGTGTAATTATAAAAGTAATTAGCTTTAATAAAATAAAATCAGATGGGAGACCCGACACATTAATGTTACTTCTCCCATCTCAATGTTATCGGACAGTCACCCTTTTCGAAACACACTTCTCTACGGCTGTTTTTACAATTTTGTTACTTTACTACTATAATAAATTTGATAATCATGATTGCAATAACATTATATCTAGCCAGGCAGGGTAAATAAGTGAGTAAATAATTAATTAATTAATTTATAAGGTGACAGTCAAAATAGTGAATCCTAAGTTCTAGCGTCTTTCTCCATTGATTCTGTTATTATTTTAATTTTTTTTAAAACCTCGGAAAATTACAAAAGCGTGTCAAAATTATTACTATTATCATTATTTTTTGTATTTGTTGAAAGCTTACGGTGCATGCTGAAATATTTTAGCGCTGTAACACTGTATAATTATATTGCGCAGAAATATTTCGAAGGTCTGACGGGACTTTCTTACGCTACGATAGGCTGCATCATCATCTACGTCATAGCCTTCGCTGTCGGTCTTGGTACGTTCTAACCAGCATTCATTTCCGTTTGTCGCAAGCTACGCCCAACCACGTCTATAGGCTTAGTTTCTTTGTACAAAACAATAGCGGTTTGTACCCAGACTGTAGTAACTTACTGTCAGTTTAATGAAACACGCAGAAATTAAATACTGAACAAGAACATTGTAGCCAGTGTGCAATGCATACTCTGCGCACATTGACCGCCGATACCCAAAACCCTACTACTACTACTACTACTACTACACTGTGTCTCAAAAACATCCACGACGTTTTTGACTGTAACTTAAAAACCAATTATTAGATTTTGTTTTGTTTTTGGTAGAATATCTCCTACACAACTTGCCATCAAATGCCCGTTTAGTTTTCCACTTCACCCAATGTATGCTTCTGCACTACCTAGGGAAATCAGATCAAGCGAAATGTGTGTTAAAAAACCTAAAAAACATCCCTGATATTATCAATTGTAACTTAAAGAAAGATTAACAGATTTTAATAATTTTTGGCAGAAAAATGTCTGACACTACTGGCTATTAAATAAGTGTTTTAGTTTCTTTCTCACCCAACGTCTGCTTTTGCACTACTTGGGAAAATCAGACCAAGCATAATACATGCTAAAATGAATGAAAAAAAACTTCAATAAATTCCATCTATCCTAATCTGTGGACCCGACAGCCGGTCTATTACAAGGTTTGACTGCCGTGCAACAGTGTGTCTACCAGATAAAATTTAGGAATGTTTGTGAAGTCGAGAAGCGACTGGTACAGCCTATATTAGTCTGGTGCAGAACATTATTGATACTGCTGTCAATGAATGGAGAAAGCGTCTCCTTGCCTGTGTTAGCATAGTAGGCCAATACTTCAAGCAATTTTACTGCAGGCAGTTAAAAAATGGACAACTAGATGAAATGTCAGCCGAAGTGTCAGAAATGTAAACAAAATATGTTTTTACGCATTATGTTAATTAAGCAATCATATTGTATCGGTTAAAAAAGTGATATTTTGCTGGTTGTGCTCTCCCAGGTAGTGCAGAAGCATACATTGATGATGATGATGAAGGACGAATAAACTTTAGCGTGGCGTTAAGTCCTAACACTCCAAGGACACGTAACAATAAGCTTAAACAGTGTAGTCACGTAATAGTAGTCAGCGCAATAAGACGTTCTTAGTCATGTCTGTAAGACCGGGCAAAAAGTTCGGTTTTCAGTCTGCAGCGGAAAACTTGCAACGACGGCGATGACCGGAGTGACTCCGGCAAACTGTTCCAGACCGATGCAGCAGTCGCTGGAAAGGTGCGGTCGCCAATGGTAGGGTGTGGTGTGATGCAGGGCCAATACCAATGATGATCGGCGCCGAGTTGTTCCGTCAAGGACCTCGACCGAAGGCGATGGCCGTCGCTAGCGTTGTCAACTGGGTTGGAACGTTCATCATCACTCTTTGCTTCCAATCTATCGCCGTAAGTATCATTTCATCATCAGTGTTGGAACCAGTAGTTAAACTTAACTTATTAATTAAATACTAATTCCGATAGTCACAAATTTTCGCCATATAAAATGTTATTTCAATACTCAATACGAATCAACGGTGTTATATTTTTTCGAGGTTCGTTTTTGAGCATGGCAAATATTTATTATCAGTAGACTCTAGTGTAGACCTATAAAAGTTTATCTTATTTTAGGCCTATATCATTGTTATTATTATTGGTTGTAATTGGTGCTAATTTATATAGATTACTTTTAATTATTTTTAACAATTTTATTCCATTTTATGTTAATTTTTTGTTTGTATGTAAATTGCTTTCTGTTTTAATTATACGTTTTACTGACATTACTCAGCTCTGCCAGGACGCCGCTGAGCTTAGACGTAGTCCGCAGTACGTGTTCACGATAGCCTATTCGTCGTCCTGTTTGTTAGCTTCCTGGTTAACGTTAAGTGAATGGCGTGATGTGTAGTCTGTGCGTACGATGTATGTGGTTCAGAGGGCGACCGGCGAATACGTGTTCACGATCTTCATCGTCCTGCTGATCGGCTTCCTCGTCTTCACGTACGTCTTCGTGCCGGAGACGAAGAACAAGACGTTCGAGGAAATCGCGAACCAGTTCTCGCCGGGTGAGCCACTCGAGGTCGAGGAGATGATCGACGACGAAGACGAGGACTACTACGACGAACTGGACGAAGCTGATCTGCCGGAGGACGACGAGCACGGAGACCACGCGCTGGTCACGCTCAACTTCGACGCCGGCGCAGCGCCGCCCGACAAACCACCGCCCAAATGAGACGAGACCAGACGACGTCATCAAACTATTGGCGTGGTAGCGTAACGGCTAGAACGTTGTACCTGCGATCGCCATGCACTTGGTTCGACTTCCGGTCGGGTCGCTGTCAAGTGGTTAGCACTTGGATGGGTGACTGTCTGCAGACAGGTAAACCATCTCCGTATATAATACAGCCAAGACCAAGGTCAACTCGGCTTTCCATTTGTCCGGCGTAGGTAAATCAAGCACCAGACTGTCTGGCTAGGGATATGACGGGGCGCGTTCACCTGTATCGGGTGGCAGGGTGTGTGATCTCATATGGCACGTGACGCGTTTTTTTTGTAAAAAGCTATACCATTTAACCATTAACCACAAGTGTTACCGATTCATTCGGCTCTTTCTCTTAGCAGCAATAATAAGTAGAAAAATACGTTGACCGACTGGCGACGTTATATGCGACTGTCCTTGCCTACACGGCGCGACCCTAACTTTAACTGTAATTTTTTTTACTTTTAACCTTTAAAATCGAGAATTGGCGCACCGGTTACTTTTGCCCTGGGGAAAGACGACGTTAATTTTGGCTTTTCTACGAGTTATCGTTTTTGAGTTAGATCCCCTTTGAGATAGGCGGACAGACGGACGAACGGACGGACGGTGGACAGACGTGTAAACGAGATGCGTAATGCGGCCTAATAGGACCCGCACAGTAATGACGCTGAGAGATCTCAAAACCTCCAAGGAGAATGGTGCTGCACCTGGCGAATGCAAAAGACTTTGTACAGCTGCTATTTTCAGGTGATAAAAAACTCTGGATAACGATCCGGAATGCACAAAAATACAGATCGCTACCAAAGTCTAATCATCTTATCCTTGGTTATACCCAATTCGTCCACAAAATTTCGTCAAAATCCATTTTTTACAATAACCCAGGAGTGCAAAAAGCGACTATTCCAGAAACATAACCTTTGTCTCGTCTTTTCGGCGGAGGTAACGAATAGTAATAGCTAGAAGCTCACGGGAAACACATCTGTGCGCCGTCTCAAAGAGAAAGACAAACAGACTGACGGATAGACAGACGTATAAAGTTTTTTTTCCTTTTGGCGAAAGATTTAGACAAATTTTCTTGGCACTGTAACGTAGCTTCATATGTGCTGGTGTGTCGCTGTTTATATGGCTGCGTAAACCGATTGAGTTCGTAGACGAGTTCTGAAAGCTGTCACAGTGAGAGAGAGTGTCAAATGATTGGGCTATGTGGTGACAGGTGAGGCCTTATATAGCGAGGAATTAGATAATTTCTAGCTGTAGCTATTACATGCATTACTGTTAGTTTTTTCATAGCTAGACTATCTACCTGACATTCAGAGCAAAACGACTGCACTGCACCACGAGTGTTGTCTTTAGCGGAGTTTTTGTCCAACGAAACGTACGCAGCACAACGGACGTAACGCAAGTGACGTAGCTGACGTAACGACCTTGCGTTTTGGCCGTTGCGACAGCTGCATCAGCTGCGTTTGTTGCGTACTTTCCTTGCGTTTATTGCGTTTGTTACGTAGCCTACTTCTTGCGTGTGTTGGATAAGAATTTTACTTTTTTATTTATCGGCACGCCAAAAAAAATTCAAAACTTGTGTGGCTGATCTATATACACTGTGTAAATGTGATAAATATGGCAAGTTTGATATTAGGCGTTCCTTAATCCCAGTCGATCATAATGTTATACGTTATTTATTGTAGGTGCTATTATTGTTTAGTAATCCTATATCAGCGGCCTCCCTTGAAGTTTCGTGTGCGCGGTCGAGTGTTAATCCAAGTAGCCAAACCAATACAGGTATTACCCATGATCCTCGCTGTCTCCAACCTGCTGATGTCTAGCTGTGTGTATTCTTAGGCTATTGCCCAGCACTGGACAGTTGAGAGTCGTTGCTATTGACAACGTGTACATTACAGGGTACCCGGTGATCAATGGCTCGCGCTGGACCAGCCCTGTTAGGGGTCTGGGTGTAACATTTCTGTGAAATTTGCACGTCGTTTGCAAAACAGACAAAAGCAGTTCAACCCTTGTAGCTATAGAACTTGATTGCTCATAGTGTTGTGGACAATCTTCTGCTGCTTTCTGCGACTGCTGGCAGCAGGCGCAGGGGGTGTAGACGAATTGCGTCAAAGTGATCGACTGAATTAAAATGTTCTATGCAAGTGATGATGATGACAACGACGACGACGATGAGATGCTAAACGTTGCAGTAGCAGCCACAACTTGTTAGGCAGTGAAGATATGACATTATGGTGATGTAGACCTAGGCTCAATACTGTATAAGTCGTGTGATCCAGAAAACAGGTGAAACTTCGTCGTGATGAAGACGTTTTAGGAACTTTTAATTAACGCACAGTGAAAAAGAAAAAAACTGGAAAAATGCAGCTTCTCTCATAAAATGCATTTTTACTTTGTGTTGCGTATGCATTAATACTAACCAACAGACAGTTTTGTTGTGTTTGATAATACTGTTAAAACGATAATCTTACTCTGCGTGTTTTTGTCCAACTGCAAGAAGGGTTTTTAGTTTACCTACAAATTTTATCATGGTTTTTATTTTGCGGAGCATTGTAAAAATAGTATGCGTTGCAACTTTATATACCCTGCATTGTTATTGTCTGTCCAATGTTAGCATTGGACAGAGTATAAAGTCACCTGAGTGTCCGTGCGTCCGTGCCTGCGTTCGTGTGTCCAACATTTCTTAAGCTATCTTCCTTTCACCTTCCCTTTTCCTTCCCCTTTCCCTTTCTTTTTCCATCCCCTTTTCCTTCTTTTTTCGCTTTCTCTTGCCCTTTCCTTTTCTTCTTTTTTGTTTCCCTTTTCATTTCCCTTCCTTTTCCCCTTCCGCTTCCCCATCCCTTTACCTTCCGCTTCCCCTTTTCTTTACCTTCCCTTCCCCCTTTCCTTCCCCTTCCCCTTTCCCTTTCTTTTCCTTTTCCTCTTTTTCTTCCCTTATACCTTTTCCCTTTCCCTTTTTTCCCCTTTCCATTACTCTTTCCCTTTTTTTCTTTTCCTTTCCCATTCCATCTCCCTTTCTTTTCCCTTCATTGTCCCTTCATTGTCGTCGCCGGCGTGAGTGCGATGTCTGACATTTCACAAGGTAGTGTAACGACACCTATGAAGTGTGGTGGGATCTTTAGTATTACTTTTACTACAAATTTTCTGCTGATTCCACCAGTAAAAAAGTTTTGGAAATCGGTTAATATTTGATGAAGTTATTGGCATATAAAAATTATGTGCCATTTTTTGGCAGTTGAGTGTTTTCACCACTTACGCAAACGTAAGCGACTATTCCAGAAACATAAACTTTGTCTCGTCTTTTCGGTAATGCTGTTTGATTTGGATTTCTGCAGGCTTCGAGGCCAAGTGATAAACTCGTTATATGGAAACAATAATGCCTGCCTGAAAAGCCCTTGATCAACCTTTGTGGCTGTATAAGCATATAACACGCCTACATATGACCTAATAGGCCTATTCCAGCTTACGCTCTATGGACAGGGTGCTTAACTTAGATGTTTCGATCCTCGTTATGACTGTTCGAGATCACTTTTATTTATCGTTTATTTTGGGTATTTGTTGGTGTGTTCTGTTGCTCGTTTAGGTATAGAAGACCTTCGTGCAATAATTTGCCGTTTTAATTTGCCGGTAGACAACAAATATGCATCTAGATGAACTGCACGCAGAAGGCGTTGTTGAACTTTGTTTAGGTCGAGTTTATCACGTGCGCGATGATAATGACATGCTATTCGTCTCCAAGTCATACGAGTTGCAATCTATCAAGTGCATGTTACTTTAATGAATGATTGAAAGCAGATCGCTGCTATTCTAATGCGGATTTTGATTTTTTTGAGCAAGCGAGCAAGCTCCATCAGCTTTTCTACTAAGCTGCTCCGGTTTCTTGGTGCGTTATAGGCTTCTAGGGGGCTTAGTGACGTAACGGTAAGGTAACAAACTTCTGATTGAGAAGTCGCTGGTTCGACTTCCGAAAGGCTCGCTAACAAGTGTTTACTACTTGGATGGGTGACTGTCTGCGGACGGGTTAACCATCTGGACATACAACCAACACGAAGGTCAACTCAGCCTTCCATCCCTCCGGCGTAGGTAGGCCTAAATCGAGTACCGGGCTGTCTGGCTGGGATTAAGGCGAGGCGCGTTCGGAGGCGCTGAAAATGACGGACATGAAAATAGAGAACAAATGTAGACAAACTGACAGGACATGAAGTAGCCTGACATGAAAGTGACGGATATAAAATTAACGGACGTGAAAATGCAAGACATGTTTCAAGTGGCTGAATATATAAATTTATATTTAGTATAGACTTCGGTTTATCACTGCTCACCTGCAACTATTTTTAGGTTAATGTTTTCGTAAAATTATATGCATTTCATCATATTATACATAAGCATATATTTACGCAACTTACTTTGCTGTTGTGACTTGTGTTTCGCCGTTGTTTTAAAAAGAATTGCACGCTGCATGTTAATGTAATGTCCTCCAATTTCATGTCCTAAATTTAATGCCTGGACACATGGTTCGTCAATTTCATGTCTGTCAAATTCATGTCCGGCATTTTCAGTCAACCCAGGCATTCGTCTGTGTCGGTTGGCTGGTAACACTATGCGATCCCACATGGCAGGTGACGCTCTGAACTCTGCGATGGGTTTTCCATAAAGAGCTATACGCAATTTTTATACAATCCGACGTCAGAAAGATAGTAGAGTTTAAAAGCCACGGCGCGAATTCTGGCGCTGCTGTTGGTACTGTTCGGTGTCTGTTCGTGAGACAATCTCAGTCGTCAACTTCTCACTGTACTTCGGCATTTACTTTTGACAGACAGTCAGACAGCACAAGTTCACCACCCCGAAATTTGAAATATCAGTATAGGGTTAGGATCATTTAGGAGTTTATGGAGTGCTGAATTTTTCATGTAACTAGGACCTAGGCTATTATGGTGTGGTAAAGTTTTACGACAGCCGCTATACGCTTTGCAAAGGTATGTTTATTTTCTCATAATTTTGATACGAGTCATTCCGATACTCTACTTTGTAGCAAAACGATTACGAGCATTCGTTCGAATTTCTTCAAGTTAGCAGAGAGCATTGCATGCAGACTCTTGCAGACGTAGCGTTCAGCGGCGCCTTGGCATGACGTCACAAGGTGTATCCCTACTCTGCTGGGATTAATCTTCAAAAACGCAGTGGGAAATTATTACAAAATGCATGCAGTGGCGGCTTTCACTGATAATGTAAACGATGACAGTGTTTTACTTACAGTGCAGCTGTTGATCAGCCTAGGCTCTCGAAACCTTTAATTGCATTTTTTTAGAATGTGTGCATTTCTTTGTAGCATTTCCTTTTAAACGCCAATATCTTCTTCATAATCCTTTTCACGCGTTACATTGCATTACATTAAATACTGAAATTTATTGTAAAAAATGCTTAGCATTTAAGTCAATAGGCCTACAGTCAGCTATAAAAAAGCGGAAAATTTTGGCGCTGCAATATGACCGGTACTTTGAAATAGTGATATTTCTAACGGCAAACTGCTAACACGTGGGCTGACAGTCAAATTATTATTATTGTTAAAATTGACAAAAGTGTAGCACCGGCTTTAAACTGTTGCAAAAGTTGACACTTCAATATGCGTGCCAAATAAATAATAGCCTAAACAGCGCGACGTTAGCCTGTAGCATAGATGGCCCGCTTTTCAAACACAAGCGTTGCAGGCTTCTGTGGCAAAAACATCAGACTGAACCTTGATCGACCACTCTCTCACTCACTCTGCTTACTGCTAGTTGGGGTTCCAATATAAAAACAAACTTCGCATAGACTACGGCCGGTTGACATATCACATAGCCTATATATTATAGGCCTAAGCTAAGCTTATGTAGCACAGAGTTGACCAAGTGTTTGCCTAACTCTACACGGGCGCCAGCAGAATTATGGTAAGCTTCACTACTTTTCGCGTCTTTTTTGCTGCAATAAGCCGAACTGCATTTACCATGTTTCAATATGTGGTAGATTTGTACAAAATGTACAACGAACTATACAGCTATTAGTCCACAAAAATCTGCTTGCAACAAAATAACATCTGGAGTCGGGACACGTCAAGATGTTGCTCAACTTGTTGTAGACTATATACGACTTGCTTTCAACAAGTCTGCGACGAATCGTCGTAGCAGAGTTTGGGCCCCTAGCTTTTTCTAAGTTCAACGCTTGCAGCAATTATTGCACACTGTCATACAATGTACGCTGACTGACTGACTCAAGTGAACTAATTTGCTTCTGAACTCATCAAACGCTGATCAAAGCGGACGCTGCAGCAGCAGTGCATTTGCCTATAGAAAGTGTTTAAATGCAATATCATAACCACGTAGACCTACGAAGTAGGCCTAGTTGGTGCCGCGATCGTTATTCAGAGTTATTCCGGCGACGCTGACCGCAAGGGAAAATCCAGCTGGCTGCCATTGTGACATTAATGCGATCAATTGCAGCGGGTAAGCTGTAATATACTTGTTGTCTTCTGTTAGCCAAGTCTCTGCGGACTATGCAAAACGGAACTGATTTATCGGTACACACGCATCGTCAGTGATAATAAATAATAGCGTAAGCAACAGCCTTTGCGGTCAGACATTCATAAGAAACACTGGTGAAATGTTAAGTGCGTTATTCAGCGGCTTAATTCAAAACCGGACACTGCACACAGTGGCGCATCGCGTTTATAATACGCTGCATCTACGGATCGTAGAATTTTTGCTTCCTGCAGGCTGAAGAGATCGAAGTTTTAAAATCAGTAATCTTGTAGGCCTGCTAGAAGACTTGCTCAGCACTGCTAAGCGCGTTGCTCGCTTTTTGTCGCAGCAGTGTGGGCCCTACACAATGTAACCTCTGCACGTCAATTAAACTAGTACCAGTAGGCGCTATACGATTTAGCCACGGCCAAGATATGCTGTATAGCAAGCCACAGTAGTTTCACGAGACCGATCAGCCCATTTTCACGTGACTCCGCAATAAATGAGCGTCGTCGTGTGCTCAAACAGTCAGAATAAGATAAACAGTCGCCAAACTAAACTACACTAGTAGGCTATAATTTCATTTACCGTAGATGGGTTATGCTACAGAGGATAGGCCTAGGCCTACAGAGAAGGTGAGTAAACAATATCACTAATTACAGCACTGCAGATAGTTACAGTAATTTTGCTCAGCGTGTTATGCTGATTTCTGCTAACACGACAGTTATCGAACATTTTATCGCATAGCCTACTGCGTTAAGCCGTGTCGACCATAGCGCCGGCGCAGACTTTGTTCATGGCTGCGTGGAGCTGTAAATTAAAACAAGGGCCGAAGTCATTAATTTGGCACCAGACATCGCTGCAGACGCATCGTCGGTTCGGCAGCAATTGCAGTGCAATTTTAAACATTTTTCGTAAAAGAGCGGATGGTCATATGTCCTACTCCCAGTTGACTAAGGGATTTATTCTGGAAGAGCATCGTATGCAGGGCAGGGGCACAGTCGCGGCGGCCAACCATTTTGGTGAAATTCTAACTACAAAAACGTTTATGGTAGCAGCAATTTCTATTATGTTAGTGTTCAAAAGGTTTGATGTAGCAGAAAATACTTTGAAAATTATTACGAATTAATAACTAAATTACGTGCAGTTGATTTCGGATATTATTCAAATCCGGGACAAAATAATACCGTGGCAAATGAATACTTACTTTTACCCGAATTGTGCCGCCATGGTATATTGGCTTTTCCCGACATTTTCCGCTGCTCTTATGTATAGGCTCCTATGTACAGGCGTGCTATGCGCATCTCGTACGTTGAACATGTGACGAACGAGGAGATTTTACGAAGGGTGGGCCAAGACAGGGGCCTGTTGGGACAAGTGAAATCACGCAAACTGAAATACTTCGGTCATACAACAAGGCACCAGGGTTTATAGAAAGATATTATGTTGGGCATCATGTCCGGAAAACGTCGGCAAGGTGGTCAGAAGAAACAGTGGATCGATGATATCGTTCAGTGGGGCGAGAGAGACCTGGTCGAAATGGTACGACAGGCGGAGAACAGAAAAGGTTACCGGTGCTTAGTTCAGTTCATGAAGTCGCCTACGCTCGTGCATCGGGCACGGCAAGCTGATGATGTATGTAGGCCTATGCGTACGACATGCCTTGTTCGCCGAAGCTGCTTCAGTTTTCGCTACAGTTACCGTTAGTTTGAAATCAACGTTTAGAAAACTGTAGTAAATTATTAATGATACAGTTACTGAGGCGGCAATGGCACCACGTCATCATCGTCATCATCATCAGCAGCAGCAGCAGAGTCGTGGACTAAAAGAAGTGGGCGGGGCAGATGTTGCAGTTTTTCCACAGACATTGCAAGTTTCCCCACAAAATTCCGATAGACAGTTGTAAATTTCAGACAAAAAAGATTATGGGTGCTCACAATTTCAATTTCCCCTTAAGTTTCCCAAAACGGGGGAGGTTTCAGCCCCAAATTTTTCATTTGATGACAAAATTAAAAACTAGAAAGCAGTCATAGCCCGCATGTACCTCCGCCAAGGCAATGTTATTCGCCAGGTGGCGTCTCCATATTCACTTTGCCAGCGGTTCCCTTATGTCCCCTTTAACGCAATGGTAACGAAAATTTCAAAGTGATCCAGAATCCAGGATTCCTGCCGGATCACCCCCAAAATTGAATCACTGGTAGTTTGTGTCATGCCCGACATAACCTCAAAATTTCAGAAAGATCCGTCCATAACTTTTTGAGTTATCTTGCTAACAGATAGACAAACAAACAAACAAAAACCGGCAAAAAGATACCTCCTTGGCGGAGGTAATAATTGACAAACCAAAATTTAGATAAAGGGGACAATTGCCCCTTCCTCTACCACTCCGGCCACGACGCCACTGATCATGATGCTATTGTGTTGTAGGCCGGAGGACTCAACATTAATCTCGCCTTTTCTACTTCAATCGTCGCCTTCGGTCTCTCATTCCTCTACGGCTGGAACATCGGCGTTCTCAACCAACCCAAGGAGGTCTTAAGCGCGCTTTTTATACTTCGCTGCATAATTGATCAAACCGTTACTGTAATTGCACGAGTCAATTGAGGGGTTGGCTGTCGATACTCGATATTTATGTAAAAAATGTTCAGTTTATACAGTGTAAGGGTGACATCGTGGTTGTAGATATAAAACAGCACAAATCACAATTTAATAATTCAAACTTTACCATTACACAGTCAGCAAAGTTCTTCTGACATAGGGGGCTACTTTTTTGCCGCACCCTGTATATAGGTATGTTTGTTTGATATCTATGTTTTGTTGTGTCTTTTCAAGCCTTTGCTCTTGTGTACTGCAAACTATTTTTACTCTTACGTCCAATTAACGAGTACAGCAGATTGGTATACTCTGTCGTACACTCACACTGATGGGTTTGTCGGGTTAGATTTGTGTCCAGTACGTAACTGAAATCATCATATTTTCATATTTTTTTACAACAGAAAACTTACACGTAGGCTTAAAAAGACCTGGCTCAGTGACAGTAACATTGCCAGGACTGACCGACTGAGCGAATATGAAATATTTTCTGCGTTCTGTCAAATGGGCTCAGGTACTTTTTAAAAATTAGCTAGTTATCTGACAGCAACAGCCGTGATTCTTACGTACCGGTATAGCGAAAACCGCATACCGGTATACTTTGAGCGACATGTAGTTTTTGATGATTTATGGAGCATCGCCGCTCCTGACGACGTTCGACTAGCGTGCGTATATGACTTGCAGTAACATTGTCAACACGGTCAAGGTCAGACGCTGTCACACCTATGCCACAGAGTAGAGACGACTGTCTGTCATCAAGTTGACGGCGTGTACCCGGTGTACGCCTAGAGCTAGGCACTGTTCCATCACGACTGCTGCACGACGACTCCGAGCGGTGCATGCGTGCTGCCCTGCGTGTGACAAGAGCTCTCTCCCTGTCTCTCTCTGGCGATATCAGTCCATAAACATCAATAGCTTGCACTATGACCTTAAACTCTGACCTTGAACTAGGTCACGTGATGATCGTCAAAACTGACCGCTTCGTTAATCATCGGTCGCAGTAATGCTGTTGATGTTTGACTGACTGTTTGACGAGCTGTGTAGGCCTATATAAAACTCTACATAAAACGATTAGCTAGAATTCCACCGTCATTATTACGTGTGACGGCTGGGTCGTAGGCCTACTTGCAAAAATATTTACTGTTTTTAATATTTTCTCGTTTTCTGCCGTCTTTTTTTCTACTAAAACCTATTTTCTAAATTACTGTGATTTGTGACATCGACCACGACATTGAATTTGGCTCAGATTTTAGCCTAAATCTGAATATTTTGGCCGCAAGACATGGTGAGTCGATAAGCGTATAGTTTTGTCTCATTTCAGTCGCATAATGTGGACCAGCCTATCCGCTGTGTAAATAACTCAAATGTTATTTGCATTCAAATACATGTACTGTGGCACTGTGCTAAAGTGGTAAAACTTTTTTTTGACAAAATACACGGTAGGCCTATACCAATGTTGCTGCAAATAAGAGACAACACGTTTAGGCTGTATATATGGTGCGTTTCATTTTTTACGTAACCGTTATAGCTGCAACGTTGGCCCCTACTGAGCACAGACCCTTCGGTGCACTATTATATCGATCGACACTGTTGATGACGTAAAGTTTCGCTGAGACTTTAGTTTAGTCTAAGGCTAAAGTTTTTAGACATACAACATTTGCTATAAACGAAAAATCTGGTTGTGACTTTGGTAGGGCCTATTAGACTAAAGTCTCAGCGAGAGTTGACCAGTCTCACCAACTGTATTGCGGCGCATGCTGTAGTTGATCGTGTCGTTCTTCAACGAGACGTATCGGGAGCGTTATGAACATGACGTGTCTGACGCATCACTTACCATGCTCTGGTCACTGACGACCGCACTGTTCATACCTGGCGGCATGATTGGGTCGCTGCTCGGAGGCTGGCTTGCCGACGTCATCGGCAGGTACTACTATATCGTCACCAGTATTTTGCGGCAGTCTTGTCGCGTTGCGCGTCTTGCCCGTCCGTACCTGTCGGTTTGTCTGTTCTACCGGCATCGTGGGTGGCATCGTGGGTTAAACAGTAGGCGGGACAGGAAGTTGCCATTTTCCGACAGACAGTGCGTATTTCTGACGCAAAAATTGTTTGTTCAAAGTTTCAATTTGGTTCCTGAATTTTCCGAAAAATGTAAGTGTTTAGCTCCTAGTTCTGCATATTTTGGACCGAAATTTTTTGTCAACAAGTTTTTCCGACAGTTTTTCGACAGCCCAAAATTTAACGTGGGCAATTGCCTTCCGCTCTTTCTTGCCACGACGCCATTGGTCTGTTTCGTACGAGATTTTGATTACAGGACAAAACAGAAATAGGAAACCGAAATCGGTGTGAATATTCCCCCAAGGCTGGAAAGTAAGTAAGTAAGTAGTCTGCATTTGTAGCACGCGATATGTCAAAACAGAAGTTAGAATCGTATAAGCGCGGGCGGTAGCAGTTAATGCTGTTGGAGTAACCAGTAAGCCAATTTTTGGTCCAAAAAGTCAAAGTTAAGAAAAGGTCACAAGACAACAGAATTTTCAAGCAGATGCTGAAGCAAACAAGTATACTAAGCCTAAAGTCCATTATGCTATCCTGTCCGCTAGCACGTGCTGGCGAACAGGTTTCAGACAGGTTTCGGACAAGTTCGCTGTGTTTTGACGTGCTAGCCAGATGGACTTTTAGAAACGACAGACGTACGAACCTGTTCGACACTTCTTTGATACAGTAAATTACTTATAGTGTTATGACACTGTGTGAAAGTCGTCAATTACCTCATTTCTTGCGTGCTATAAATCGTTTTCATGCAGTAGTAATACTAGTATATTTATGTAGAAGAACTGTTCAGTTTATATAGGCTACAGTGTAAGGGTGACATCGTGGTTGTAGATATAAAACAGCAATTAAAAAATCACAATTTAATAATTCAAACTTTACCATTACACAGCAAAGTTTATCTGACATTGTGTAATGGTGATGTTTGAATTATTAAATTACAAGCGTTAAATTTCACCTATTTGTGGGGAAACCCCCCGTGAACGGATTTTCACCAAATTTTGCATATCAGGGGATATGCCGGACTTAATCATCTGCACAAATTTTGGTTCTGAAAAATTAAGGGGTTTGGGATATACGGGGGTCAAATTTTGGGTTCTCCCATTGAAATGCCTGGTCACCCTTACAACAGTGCTGCGCTATCGCGCAGCCTGTGATTACATAATGATGGAACAAAATTCGATAGATATTACTGTCAAGAATGAAAATTTAATTAATGCAGTACAGAACGTGGCCATTGACCAACTCCGATAAAAGCGCATTGTACGCACTACGCTCCTAAAGATTCTCGCTCTCTGATGTATGGTTTAGCCCATGTTGAGTGCTTTCGTTTTTTACGTTCATTTACAAGAAATTTGAACTAATGCTCACGAGACGCGCGAAAGCCTATAGCAGTTCCGGTTCAGTAGTTTAGATGAAAATTGGAGGGTTCACGCTAAGTTAATATACAAATACCAAATTCCCTATCTGGATCGCATAACGATAGTTCCGTGGCGCCACCTTGTGAATGATATAGACTTGTGTCGCAGCCCAAAATCGCCGAAAAATCCATAATCCCTATTTTGGCGGTCAAGGTCATCCAAGGTCATTGAATTCGACGCCAGTCGAGAGCCAGTTTACGACTTCCTATTAGTGTTTAATAGTAATCTAGGCCCTATCTCGCACCGTTACTGAGATACAGCGACTTGTTGGCCAAAAATCGCAAATTTTGCCCACCCCCCTCTAATTTAGCGCCCTCGTTCGGGGTGACCCTCTTCGTATTTATGGGAAAGCTCTACGGTTTCTGAAACTAAAGTCTTCCAGGCAGTCGACGGTGAAGATTTGGTGATCGCTTTTAGGTGTGTTGTACACCACTGGTCACTTTTGTAAGTGGTTATTTTTGATTGACTGATTGATCGATCGTAGCTTGCACCGTTTTTGACTGATCCACCCGTGTGACAGACGGACGGACAGACAGACGGACAGACAGAATTGCGATGGCTAAGACGCGCTAAAACAGTAGCTGCTTTCGCGCGTAAAAATGGTAGCAGCTCCAAAACCAGCTGCTAGACTAGACTACAGCCAGCAACAACAGCGTTTTGACAAAGTTAGCCATGTTTACGTACACAACTTATACAGGTCGGGTCACACTGCTCAGGTCAGGTCAATGGGGTTCATGGACGCGAACAAGTTTTCTAATTTGCTAGCACGGTGCATGGACTTTGGACGAAGCGACACCAGTTTTTGAGCGACACTATCACGACATTAAGCAGACAATTAATCAGCGTTTTTCTGCTGTCAGCAGAGAAATTAATTTTCGCTGAATTGATGTTCTGTGATGATTTTCTGTGATGATGAATGTGCAATAGTGTTAAGCTCATATTTTTTCCTTAGCTCCACGATTACGGCGGCGACGATGACGATAAGGAAGGACATTAATACTCGCAGTAGCAGCGGTAGTGGTGGTCGTGCGGATTTTTTCACGTATTTAGACAACGATGTGCTCCCAATTGTTGCACTGAGTAAGCGTGACTGATCCACATCTGTCAGTTGTTGTGTGTGTCAATAAAAATTGGTGTATATGTATAGAAAGCGTACGACGTTAGTAGCTCAGATATTCACGCTGCTGGGTTCCGTCTGTTCAGCCGTTTGCGTCTTGGCCTCAGCGCCCGAACTACTCATGGTCGGCAGAGTTCTTGTCGGTATCAACTCCGGTCAGTTTTTACACTAACGTCCGTCAATCAGTTGTTTATGCCTAAAAAATGCCTGTGCTTCCAGTTGCAGCCGGCAAAAAAGAAGGGACGGGGGCTGGGAAATTTTTTTTATTATTTGTTTTCATATCATGAAATGCCATTTAATAATACGCAACAACTGATAAAAACAAACTGACACAAAATAGCACTCAAGAAAACTTAAGCGAAGTTACTGCAACACATCAGACTAGATGCAAACAGTATTTTTCAGCAAAACTTTAGAATCATATTAAAAAGTGCACATATATTTCTGAAGGTCAAATAAAAATTTTAGGGACACAGGCTTTTTCTAGGGACAGACGGCAACCGGAAGCACAGAATTTTTTTTATTTTACACCTGAGCTATTTTTAGAAGCGTGTACAAAGCAAGCGAACTAAACCGAACTAAACTCGGAGTACATACAGTTCAGTTCAGTTTGGTCGCTCTGTACATGCCTTAACGGATGAACAGTATAATATACACATGTAGGCACTTTTAGCTCCTCTTCGTGGCAAAGCCACTAATAGCGACTAGCGATGAGCCTGTTGCGTCACTACACTTTTTGCAGTGCCGAAGCAAAGCGGATTAAAAAAAGTTATGTTTTCTGTGGATCGGTTTGTCATCATTCCGGATTGCTGCAGAAATTTCAGTCAAAAAAGTTGTTGTGCTTTTGCGTAATAGGTTTCGCGTGGTCTGGTAAGAAAGTGCTTAGATTTTGTTTTTTTTCCATGGCTTCTTACTATTGTTTGGGATTTGTTTTATTATCAGCAGATTTTACTTCATTAAGTCGTCTGTATTCGCAGGGCTGTACGGTAGTACTATTGTCGGTGGAGGTTTGGGATTTCTAACGGCTTGTTGTTTACAGTGAAGTTCCTATCTATCTCAGTCCAGACTCTAGTGCCGCTGTTTCAGTCTACCTACATTTTTATTTTTCATTGCGTAAATGAGTTTCAGTAACTGGATGTTAATGATGATAGTGATGACGATGATGTTTGTCGTAGGTCTAGTGAACTGCGTGGCGCCGATGGTGCTGTCTGAGACGGCGCCTCACAAGTATCGCGGCGCGTTCGGCACAATACACCAACTGTCCGCAACTGTCGGCATCTTCCTGTCCAGCGTCTTCGGAATGCCAAACCTACTTGGTTAGTTGTCAGAGCGGCAATTCCATGCCACTTAATGCATCGGACGTAGCACAGCATCAAGACGGTTTACTGTTTCACATTTTTTTAACTTTTTGGTTGGCAAATGATATTGATAAAACTACTTTGACTGATAGTTACGGATAAAAGTATCAATGACATATTTATTAATAAAGTTTTTTGTTTCACTGTGTTCTTTAAATAAACTCAGAAAAGAAAACACGCTATTTTACTGTTTATTTTGTACGTCATTTTGAATGCTTATGTTTTTTTGATGAAATGATGATGACGATGATGATGATGATATTAGGTACGGCAGCGTTGTGGCCGTATCTGATCGCACTGCAGGCGATTCCTGCTGTCATATCACTGGCAATCACGCCGTTCATGCCCGACACTCCGCGCTACCTGATGCTCGTCAAACACAACCAGGTCGCCGCGCAGAAAGGTGCATATTTTCGTTGACCGTGTAGCGTGCGCCTCTGTATACGCATTGTCTGAATATATCCTCAAAACTAGAAAATATGTCTTTGTGCATAAAGTGTTTTAATCGCCGTGATGTTGACACTGGCCGATCAAAGTTTACAAAAAACACATTTTAAGAAACGTTGCGAAACTAAGCAAAACGTAAAAAGACAGTACACTTTTTTGTGTGAAAAATAACAATAAAACGTTGATTACAAGGACAGTGATTGCGCTGCAGCAATGCAGTTCTACCGACGTTCGACGAACGTGAGTGCGGAGATGGAAGAGATGAGTGCTGAGGGCAGTAAGACGAGTCCGCTGAGCGCCGCCCGCGAAGGTGCTGCCGCCGACGGCGATGCGGACGAGCGTAAAGCTGTTCAGGCTGCCGAGGACGACAGCAGCACGCGCACGTACAGTCTGATGCAACTGTTCAAAGACCACGAGCTTCGGCAGCCGCTTCTCATCGCCTGCGCGCTCGTCACTATTCAACAGTTCTCTGGCATCAACGCAGTACGTTTGCCTGCCTTTACGTTGTTACTGTGTATCGTCGTTATCGTCGTCATCGTCATCATCATTATGTGCAGATACTTACTTAAAACAGGCCATCGTGTAGTAAACTAAAAGTCAAAAATAATAGTCTTAAAGAGTTAGTTAAAATTTGAATTAAAAAGTGTCCTGGAACGCTCTTCAAAAGCTACAGCATTCGCGGTGGATATCAGTTCATCTGGAGGTAATTGGTGTTGTGGAACGGCATAGAAACTTCGCTCGCACACAGTCGTGTTTTGGTGTGGTCGGTGGTGGACGCTCGCTTGATGCAGCCATTTTATAGGCCGCATTACGCGTCTTGCCTGTCTGTCTGTCTGTCCGTTCCATGCAAGCGCCTAAATCAAAACAACATTCATCTAAAAACGTGAACGTTCTCTCGGACAAGAGCCACCGGTGTGATCAAAAGGTGAGAGATCAAGATCATCGAATGTCACACAAAACTTGAGGAAAATATACGCGCGCTATATAACATGCACATTTACTTACGTGTGACGCACCAGCCGGTTGGCTCAGGCCGACTCCGCGCCAACTGCAAGCTATTGTTAGACCTGGTTTACTGTCGGCGCTTAAGACAGACGGCCGCACGCATGTCAGCTCAGAAATCTTTGCTTGTTTTCGAAATAAACTTTTGTAAACTATACAAGCAATTCGTTCTTTGATGGCCATGTCAGTTCTCGTAATACTAGAGAAACTAGGCGGTCCAGGCCTCCATGGAATTTTCAGCGGGAAATGGAGCGGGTACATTCAGAACCGTACATATGCCTCCTGCAGTATGTCGCAGGCTAAACAGAGGCGCGTGTTGGCAAAGGCTGAAATGCCAAAATGTTTCGGTATAATCGTAAACAGTATGAAACGTTTGCGACATATTTCTGCTATCGTGAGATGTGTATTGGTGTCGTATCAGGTATTCTTCTACTCGCAAAGTATCTTCGTGAACGCGAAGGTTCCAATCGACTACATTCCGTATGCTGTCATGGCAACCAACGCTGTCAACGTCGTCATGACGCTAGTTGCGGTGCGTCTTTGACTCAAATCAACCATATTATTCAAACAAACACGCGTGAGCTGCGACAGAGAATGCTTAGCTTAATTATAATTTATGAAGTATAATACCACTAAGTGATAGTTCTTTGCTATTCCCGCCATGACTTTCAGTACCAAGTATAATTGCTGGCAACTTTCTGGGGATGGCTGATGGGCCCACATGGTGGCCTAAGCCTACGGGGCAGCACTGGCTGCCCTGCCCTGCATTGGAACTTGGAAGTGATAGTTAAATACAGGCCTAGTACTGTGCCGGTACTGTTATCACTAGCCTATATGTCGATGTAGCTGAGTGATGATCTGAACTCAGCTGAAATGAAATAAAATTGCATAGCTTTGCTACTGAAGTGCATTGCGCGCTGTGGCTTTCGTTTTAGCTCATTTACTTTCTGTCGCTTCAAACACATTTAATGTTTTCAGAGTGTTTAGTTATTTGGTTGATTTGATAATCGAGCATTATGTACTCGTGTTTTACTGTTTTGTGGTTTATTTTTAGTGTTTTTTCCGTCATACATGTAGACCGAATTGCCTGAAATAATAAATAAACGTTACTGACTGCGTCGATTGATTGATGATTGATAACGTGGCGCAGGTGCCGCTAATGGACGTAGCCGGCCGAAGACCGTTGCTCATTATACCGATGATAGTGATGATAGTCGACCTGATTGGCATGACAGCATGTCTCATACTACAGGTCAGATTGATAAAACCCTATGGTTGACGCTTTCATATGGCAATAAACTCGCCCACTGTGTAAAGCTGTCTCAGAAATAAGTTTCTCATAGCATAAGTAATTAAGTAAGTAAGAGTACTACTTTCAACCGGTGCCGTCAAACAAGTCACAATGCGCCGCAGTTACAAACGGAAATGTTTTCAGTACTGTATAAATACCGAGTCTCAAAAAACAAGCAAAATTGTTTTTGCAGAAACTTCGTCAAATATCCATCAAATTTGATAAATTTTGTCACAAAGATGGCCAAGACAATGAGATTATGTAAAGTATGCTTAATGTCCAGTTTTTTGTCCACCTCACCTACTTTGTGTCAGCGCACTACCGTGTAAACATAGATGCTCCAAGTTGTTGCATACGCAGAGATGTTGTCTCTAGTAAACGATTTAACGACTTAATTATGCAAACACCAAACTAAAATGTGATTCATTTAACAGAATTATAAATTTATATGACAACTCGATATATGACAACTTGTTTTTAAATTATCGTACAATTTAATACCCAAAGTGTGCCTCGCATACACGGATGCTCGTGACGTGACGTCACTGGCTGATAGCAACATTAACGATCGAGTGGTCGAACTGCAGCCAATCGTCGATTAGACATGTTTCGAGCTCATCCCATAACTATTTTGTTGTCTGCTATTTTCAGCGTAAAATATTTAATGCCACAAAATTATTAAATCACCTGGCACTTTCTGTCGAACTGATGCCACAAAGTTGAGCAGTCTGACAGTATAATAATGTGATGTAACAATTTCGAGCACCGCGTTTAATACGGTAGTGCGTTGACACAAATCAGGTGAGGTGGAAAATGAGTGCACGATTTTTATACATTAAACTAGGCATAGCCTGCTGCAAGCTTGCAGCATAGAAATTGCCTGGCGGTTTGAATTTTGTTGTACGAAGTCGTTTTTCGGCATTTATGTTACTGATTTATGTAGTTACAAGTTTTAAAACCCACGTGCTATTCGTGATGAATGACTATTAAATTGCAGCTTCTAAATAAACTTTTAAGCTGCTGCTGATGATGATTATTTTGCGTTTGTTTGGCTGCAGCAAATCTACCCGACCATCACAGTCATCGGCTACATGAGTGTCGTTTGCATCATCATCTACGTCATCTGCTTCGCCGCCGGCCTCGGTAAGGACAACGATAAAGATAACGATAAATTTATTAAACGTATGCAGGTTAGGGTGGTCCAAAATTTTAAAGTGTGAACATTTTGTTTTTCTTGTTATACTTCATGTAAATGATTTTGTGGCAAAATGTGAAGCAAATTGAACAACATTTAAGTCTAGAGGATGCTGTAATGTACAATGTGTGTTTACCTCTAAAAGCATGTTTTTTTGCGTTTCATTGATCCTCATGTTAACATTTGTATGTACGATCCATTTCAGTTATGGTCTGCTGTCTACGGTTGCCGTGAACTGCAAGTTTAAGGCTAAATAATTGCAGTCAGTAATATTGATGTTCAGTCTGCGATGAAGAACAACAATGATTGTTATCTGGATCTAGAAATATTAATTTATAGAATTTTTTAAACAAAATTACCATCGTAAGGTTGCTTAAACATTATATCGTCAGTGCACTAGCCACTCATAAAGGCCTATCGCAGTGGCTGATGAGGTACAGTATATTTGAAGTATAATTATGCCTAATGTAGGTCCGATACCGATGTTCATTGGTTCCGAGCTATTTCGGCAAGGGCCTCGGCCCAAGGCGATGGCTGTCGTCGGCGTTTCACTGTGGATAGCTGCATTCGTTATCGCCATAGGCTTTGAACCGCTTCAGGTAGCCTCGCAAAATAAAATTAACCAGAACAGCAGTAAAACAGAGTTATTTATTTTATTTCGTTTTCGTCTTAAGGTTATTACGTTATTACACATGGACTGCTGTGATAAAGCAAAATTATGCCGAGTCGCCAGCGACCGTCTCCAGCTATTTTTGACCCTTTTATTTTATTATAACCGACATAGGCTTATGCTAGCGCACTTTGTGACCGTTGTATTGCAAACGTGTGCTAGCGAAAGAATTTTCGTGATCGATCAATTCTGGACGAAGATATGAACTTGAGAGTAACAAAATTCAAAAATTCGAGCAAGCTACTTATTGGCTTTATCATATACGAAGCACTGCATTAGCGTTAGTGACGAGAACAGCAGTGAGTTTCACCGTTTATAATAATCACTGAATTTTTTTTTCATGAAAGTAAACGATTGGTAAATTGCGTTCACTGTTTGTTAGTATTTTCATTGCCATTGTCCGCATTATGTCGTTACGTCGCGTGTATATAGGCGTGGTTGAAGCAGTATACGTTCGTCGTATTCGTCGTGTTGCTGCTCTTCGCGCTGCTCTTTCTTTACTTCTTCGTGCCGGAAACGAAGAACAAGACGTTCGAGGAGATCGCCAGCCAGTTTGCTTCATCGTCGTCGCGAAGCGGGAAAACTGACAGTAATCAAAATGCATATGCCGCTAAACAACGGGCAGCAGAATCATCCAGATTCGAGGACATATAGAATATGTATAGCTTGAATTGATCGCTGTTTTGTAGAACGATTTATCATTGATGAGCTTTGCTTCTTTTTCCGTGTACAGAACCAACGAGTGGCGTGTCAATCACATGTATAATACTACCTCCAATTACTTCGCTCTGCGTTCGATTTGTGTATGCAGCATGCTGTAGGCCTGCAACAAGCTCACAGCAAATCCACATGGAGTCAAAAGTCTCTATCGTTTTTTTGTACGAATTATATAGGCCTGGTGTAGCGGTAACGCGTTTCATTCGATCAGCGAAGTTACTGTACGCCGGGCCGGGTTAGTACTGCGACGGGTGACTGCCTGCGGGCAGGTAAACCATCTCGGTATGTAACCAGCCGCCTAGGTCAACTCAGCCTTTCATCCTTCCGGGGTAAGTAAGCCTATCTGGCTGGGGTTAAGGCGGGGCGCGTTTACCGGTGTCAGGTGGCAGGTAACACTGTGTGATTCCATATGGCAGTTGACGCTCCGTAGCTCTGTGAAGGGTTCAATCTTCTAAAGAGCTATATTCGACCTTTACCTTTATCCGTCGTCTGCATTCGAAATTATGGACCATGTCAACCCATAACAAGTTTATATTGGTAAATTACTTTTCACGCCTAGTGTGAGTTTACTATCATACGCCGCTCGTTTAGGCCGTAAAGGTTGTCTTATACGAAGACTTTATCACCCAGATAACTAACTAGGCATTGGACCCGACAACTACTATAAACAGTGATGGGCTGCCAGTTGAACAGAGTATTAATTATTAATTGCCTGGTAGGAATATTAATTATGAATAAATAGATTTGTGTTATATTTTTCCTATATTGTAACTGTCGTTTTTTTATTTGCCAGTCGTGAAGGCAGTTGTATGTGAGACTGAAGATGGCTTTTTAGTGGCATAACGGTAAAGCGTCCGACCCACGATCAAGCGGTCATGGGTTCGATTTCCAGTCGGGTCGCTATCAGGTGACTGTCTGCGGAGGGCAGGTAGACCATATCAGTATTAACACTACCCACTAAGGTTCACTTAGCCTTTCATCTTTCCGTGGTCGGTAAATCGAGTACCGGCGTACTTGTGTCTGGTGACAGGTAACACGTGATCCCTTAAGACAGGTGACGCTCCGTAGCTGTGAGATGGATAAGAGTACAAAGCTACAGGCACGGTTAACCGTTTTTATCATCGCCTAAATGTTACGATTGCCCACCACTTCGGTTAGTCTGCGTTTGCCTCTGCTGGCTGCAGCTTTCACATTTACGCGTTTTATAACGATTTGCTAATTATTGTATTATGTACGTGTTCGGCTCTGAGAGATTAATATTGTGACTCGTATATCACTGACAGTTTGTTTTGTGTTTTGTTTTGTGTTCTGCGAATCTGCTGTGTGTGGACTCAAATGACATGACTTAAAATAAACGATTGATTGAATGATTACACAGATTGAACGATTGACAGTTTACATGTATGTCAGAAACGTGTAAACTGTAACTGAATTACGCAGAAAACTTACTTCGCTCTAAAATAGGTCTATTCTTTTTCATAGACCCATGACTAGTCAGTTATTGTGTACAATCAGAAAGTGTACCATCGTTCGTCAAATATTTATGATATTCGAAAATTTTCTTTCACTTGCACACTTGCTGAAAAATTTGCAACAAAGCAATCGTTGAAAAATGCACCTTTGTGAAATAAAAATAACAGAAAATTTACTCGCGCGGTGCGGGCGAAAGTTAGATAGGCTTATTTTGAAGAGAAATGTGATAAGAACAGCAAAATTCGGGCATTCAATGAAAGGCAACTTACTTACTGTCGTGAAAGGTTCACACATACAGTTCGAAGTCGGACTTTTACTGCTACCAATTTGCGTGGCCGCGCAGTTGATTACTATAAGCCCAGACTCCACTTAGACTCTACTTCGATGTGTTGTGCAACATGTTGTACAACAACCGTATAAAAAAATCTAACGTCTGCGGGGAATCGACAACAGAGGTTGTACCTGTAGTAAGTTGCAGGCCTATACAGCAAGTTCGTACAAAAAGCCTAGCTAACTCAAAGGGAACGTGCGACAGATGTGCATGTATGAAGGCCCACTGCGAACCAATCTAAGGTCACAGATCCTAGCAGTCGACATTTGACACGATCATGATAATAAAGGCTAGTATCTATAGCCTTGCATCGACTGTCGCTATACAGAGAGTAACTGGTCTCGCGCATCAGCTACTGTTTGAGCGGCCGAAAGCGTGCATTTTGAACTTTGAAGGAGTACTTATATTTGACGCCCCTGTATACGGAAGATTCCTTGAACGCAAGAGCCTGAAATTGAAACTACTGAAAACTACGTTTAATGCTGAAAATTTCATATGCAGGTTGTCCTGATTTATCTCTAGTGGTTTTGGCGAAATTCGCTCTTGAAATGTGTTTTGCAGTCTGGAATTACACGAAAATTTAATGAAACCCCTATTTTGGCGTTCAGTGTCATCCAAGGTCATTGCTTTCAGTGCCATTAAAAAGCGTCTGTACGATTTTCTCTTGGTGATTAATAGTTACCTTGGTCCTGTCTGGCACAGTTTCTGGGATACGACGACTTATTGGCTAAAATCGCAAATTTTTCCGACCCCTTTCTCATTCAACGTCGTCGTTCGGAGTGACCCTTTCGAATTTGAAGAAAAGCTGTACTGATCCTGAAACTAGAGTCTTCCAGACAGCCGACAGTGAAGGTTTGGTGATCCTACTTTGCACCGTTTTTGACTGATCCACCCGTGTGATGGACGGATGGACGGACGGATCGACAGAATTGCGATGGCTAAGACGCGCTATAGCAGACTTGCTGTCGTGCGTAATAACTGAAAAAGCATAATACACAGAAATTGCAATATTATTTGACGTGGCAAAATATTGCGCTGACTGCTGATTATCTAATGCACAACAACTCTGACGTCATTTCAAGTTAACTCAGCCTTCCATCCCTATGGATATAGATAAATCGAGTATCAGCCTGCCTGACTGCGGTCAAGGCATGGCGCGGCGTTCACTTCGGGCGACGCCATGTAGCTCTGAGAATAAGACGGGCTTAAGTTATTATGAATACACACCCTTTAAAACCTTTTAACCCTTTAACAAACTGAAGTAGTGGAGTCTGGACTACACAGAAAGTGCCATTCGGAAACATCGGCCGATATACAGGACACATTGAAAGCCGACCACGCGCATTTCCGGGCTGCACAGGTGCGCCCGTCCGCCCGGCCTAAGCTGAGTTTACCAATCAACCGGGGTAGGCCTTATCTATCAACAACAGTGCGACCCCTGCCGATGCACGTCACGACATCCAATAAGCTGCGGGTTATTTGACGATTGCAAGCGCAGAGATTACTGCTAAGATGAGTGCGGAAGATGATCAGCGGTTGCTGCGGCGGACAGCAGGTGTCTTGCGAGGAGACGAGGAACGCTCGTCAGCGTCAGAGAACATAATACAGCGCGAAGTGAACGAACAGACGAGGTTAGTGGTATGAAGTATATGACACGTGCTACTATACTGTCTACAGTCCAGCTGCATGCCCAGGTCAACTCAGCCTCCTACTCGTAACAAAACACATAGGCCTAATGATACTTCAGGTGTAGTTTCAGAACAGCCAAAAAAACTCGAAATTTAAAAAAATTGTCACAAAAGTTATTTTTAAAAATTGTTTTCAAATTTAGAAAAGTAACCAACGGCGACGTTTTCTAACTTATTATGCAGCCGTCATAATAGCCGCATTGCGAGTCTTGCGTTCGTCCGTCTGTCCATTGGTCCAATACGTACGGGCTGCTAACTTAAAAACCAAAATGCGTCGAAAAACCCAAATTGGTGTATACGTTTCCCGGAATAAGTAACCGGTACGCCAATTTTCACCTTTAAAAAGGTTAGACAGACGATCGCACATTATGTCGGCACTGAGTCAGTAGGCCCTATGCCTACCATATTTTAGTTAATGGAACGCTGCTTGAATTAGTAATTACTACTGTGATGTAAATGACGCTTGTACGCGTTAAATGTCGGAGTATAGTCCGAATGCGGCGACACGTATAGGCCTACGGGTATCGCTTTGACTTTGAGTGAGTTGCTGATCGATAGCGGCGTACTGCAGGGGAGCGCCGTTCCTCACTCTTTCCTGGAAAGAAATACGATTATACTAAAAAAAAACTGTGTAAAAAGCCAGCTATATAATAGGATATTGTGTTCAAAACATTTCGATGTAAGTTTGTTCTCACTTCTCGGTTTTTGTCTATAGTTGCATGCATGTAAATCTATTCTGCAATCGTTTTCTGCAGTTGAGAAAATTAACGTGCACTGTAGGTGTAGTAGGCCTATTGTTTAGCATTGTAATAATTTTGTTGTATTTTTGTATACGTATTGCAATTATTTTAAAACACAGCGCAAAAAGTGCAAACATTTAGGCAAAATTTTCTGCGCCGTTTCACTGAGCCCCGCAGTCACCTTTGATGATCGATTAGGCCTATACGCACGCGAAGCCCGACCATGCAGTTCGTCCTAGTTTTGTATCGATCCACTGGAGGGCTGCTGCTGCTGATTTATAACAGATGCTATCGGCTGTGGACCAGTGTATAGCAAGGCTCCGCAGGTATTTGTAGCTAAATGTATCCGTTAGCTTGCGGTTAGCATCGCAATGTAATCCAGGTAACATGCACAGGTGAGTTTTCACCGGAGAGTTAAGGCCGTGTTTACGTACGGAACAAAACACAGTTGGCAAAAGTATTGTGCAAATGTTTTATTCTACACGTAACCGCCACCTATCTTACAGCCGAGTGCCTACGAAGTCACAATTCAACGGCGCTGTCAAAAATGTTATTATTGCTATCATCATTAGTATTATCATTATAATTTTTTCATGTTAAGACATGCTGTTCTAGCTGTTGTTGTTGTGTACACCTCGTACATGTAAACTTTTTATCACGTTTCTTGTTGAGGGATATAGTCCTTGGTGCAACTTGTGTGCCCTATTTGGTGTGTCTGGCTTGTCTTGTCTGCGCATGCGCTAATTCTTGTAACAGTTCATTTCACGTCGTGTTCTATTCTTGCTGCAAATGATTGATTGTGATAATTATTCAGGCGTGAGACGGAGCTGGCGGCTATGTACGAGACACGCCAGCAGCAGCAGCAGAAGTCGCCAGCCTATTGTACACCATCAGCATCATCATCATTGACATCGTCGTCACACCGCATCATCACTGGTGATGTCTGCCGGCGTCTGCACGATGTGGATGCGCCGTCGCAACGATCGGTCTGTCGCTTAACATTGCTTACGTCACGATCGCGCTCGTCCTGTATATCTCTAGCACTATGTCTGCAGTGGTATAACGGGCTGATAACAAACGACAATTTAGACTACACGAGTAACGACTGACCGTCGGCGACGTGAAATAAGTAATGGTCAAACCAATGTCTGAAGTGTATAAGTTAGTGTAAATTGACGTTCACTTATTCCACTGCGGAACGTGGTTTAAAGATGTAGAATACACTAATGCAATGCGCTCTGCTGTTGTTTCGTCTTCTTTTTCACCTTATTATGCATTCATCGTAGGCCGCATCATGCGTTTTCGTTGTTCGTCTGTCTGTTCTGTAGTTTGTTATGTATAACTGCAAAACCAGAAAGCGTACAACTGAAAGACAAAATGTGCTATACGTCTACTGAACGTCTGAAAATTTGTGAATATGTTTTCCTTCGATTTCGTCGGTTTGTTAGAGCTAGACTGACTGTCAGTGTATCTGCAGTTTTGTAACCGCTGAAATTTACTCAGCAGTTGGCGCTTTAATGAAAACTTATCTAATTACAGGTCGATAGCAGTGCTGGCCGCGAGCAGAAGTCGACGACAACGGATAACTGTCAATTAGACAGCTGTCAATCATTGGACCACCCACGACGTCGACAGTATTCAAGCCCTGGCGAAGAACTGGTTTACCGCGAGATGATGGAACAGCAGGCACGAGAGAACGAGCTGCGCCGTCACTGGAAACAGGTTAGCGTTCTTGTGCGTCCGACATTGATAGACGTTTAGATGTTTATTGTTTCCGGTTGTCCGTCTATATCCGCCTGTTGTTAGCACGATGTTTTAGAATATAGTGAAAGAGAACAAAACGAAACAATTGCAAACGTACAGTAAGCAAAGTCGACGGCGACCGTCTCTAGTTATGTTATTTTTTGCATATGTATGAGCGCCATTTGACGAGTTTTCTGTCGATTAATTCGCTGTTTGCGACATCTTGTGACAGATCTATGGAACTGACGTCACTCCGCCGTCAGAAGACGATATCAGGGTCGTCGCTGCAGCAGCGAAACCGTCGACTGACAACGTAACAATCAACGCAAACAATGGTCGGCGGTCAACTCGTCATATGTCGCAGCCTTTGACGACCTTGGTCTCTGGTGTAACGAGCGACGAGAGTCACGAGATCAGAAATGGCAGAGGGACTTACCACGAGCGCCAGAACGAGGCTAGTATGACGTCTGCGGAAAGACCGACGTCAGCGCATCAGAGAACGACGCCGACGGATCTCCGTGGTAAAAAGCGTTTTCGTCACAATGTATCCGCCCTCTGTGAATAAACTATAGTATTCGGTTGAAACTAACTCATAAGCTATGTTATTTATCAAATTATTATCTTTATTTCTGGATTTGTTGACGTTTTGGAGACAGTTGTTGTCTTCTTCCGAGTTTCTGGGTGGGTTTTCTGTTTCGATTACAACTTGATCGCCGTGACGACATCTAGCGGCAAACAAAAATCGTTCCGAGGAAGGCGACAGCAGTTGCTGCGACGTCAGCAATTCAGTAAATAGTCTAAATACGAGTTATGTTTTGTTGAATTTCTATTTATTGCAACTTCTGCACAATATGCAAGTATTTGAAACCCCTTTCTATAAACAATAAGCATATTTATCTTCTAGGCGTACGGCCGCACATGATGTCGGCAATGGTTTGGCATCTTGCTCGTTACTGCTGTGATTCTGTGTGTGTGCAGACGGTGTAAGGCGGCGGTCGCAGAGCGCCGGTACCGGCGGTCAGCTGCAGCAGTCGCAGTCACTGCAGTCAGCGACGCTGTTGAACACTGAGCAGCAGAGTGCTGCAGGCGAACGCACAGACACCGCGACCAGGAGACGGTCTCGAGACGAGGCGGAGCTGCGCGTTGAGCACGAAATCCTCGAGGCGATGAGACGAGAGAAAGAACTCAGGTAGGTGATAATATCTTCGCGCATTGTGACCTGCAGGCTTGGCCGCGATGAAAAGAATGTTTGGCGCTGCCGAGAACAATTAATGCTAGATATGAGGAAGTTGGACCGATGGATCAACCCGTCAGAAAGGAACAAGACAACTTGATAAACCGAGACACGAGGTTCTAGGATCTACTACTTTCCCCATATCTAGGGGGCCTATAATAAACTGTTAGTCGCGGTGACATCTAGCGGCGAACGAAATTCGTTCCGAGGATGGCAACAGTGGTCGGTGAATCGTCTATAAGTCAGCAGCGTTCGAGAATACGCGGACGCTGAAATAGAATAAGCCTGCGTTAAAATACGTTCGCATATAAAATAGGCCTATAATAGCCTACACGTAAGCCTATCATACGTGTTGTGTTGTTGTTTGCCCACACTAAAATAAAATACGTTAATATACTTAAGTTTTCAGAAAAAAATACAGTATACCTAGGTTTATCTCTTAATACGCATTGTCGAATGTTGTATATTAGGCACAAAGGCTGTAATCTGACAAATTCTTGTCGTTTTTAAGTTACTGCATCAATTTGCTAATTTATTAAGAGCATTATGACATGTGAATTATTGTAGACAGCTGCACGAGTCACTGCAGCGCGGATATCAAGACTTGCACTTGAACGACACTAAACAATCACCACAGTTCGGCTGAATGACTTGACGCGATGCATCAGTAACTGATGTCCGAATCTACTGCAGAGCCTTACGATCACTTGATGCCAAACCAACCAGCGCTTGAAGAGTTATCAACAGCTGTTATTCGGTGCTGTAATAGGCCGCATTACGGGTTTCACCAGTCCGTCCGTCCATCTGTTAGTCCTATTGGGCTCACAATTGTCAAACGAAAATTGCACGAAAACAAAAACTGGTGTGACTGTTCCTCTTGGCAGGAGTAACCAGTGTGTCAATCTTTAGTTCAAAAGCTGAAAAAATATGTGTAAGTGTTGTATGTGCATAGCAAGGCGGACGGCCGTCTAATATGTCGGCACTGGGGCGGCGTAATATTAGTTTAAGGCACCTGCAGTGGCAACTGAGGTGCAATATTTAATTTAGATGCTGTGGCGTACTGAACATGAGCAGAACAGACGTCCGTAATACGAGTTATACTAGCATAACAAAAAGACTGATAACTGCAGTTGCTGTTTATTACTGCTGATTTGAGTATGATGACATAGTTGCAGACTATGTTAGCGTTGCACGCGCGATATAGCCCAAATTCCATTACGCCGACTTTCACTGAAACTTCCCCGCGGGAAAATGTTGTGAACACAAATCATGAAAGTCGGCGACGTGATTTGTGTCGGACTTGCATGATTTGTGTCTGCGACAAGTCTGCAACTTTGTCGGGAACTTATCGCGGATTTTGTCGCAAAGTCGGTGTAATGGAATTTGGGCTTATTTATTTAAGCGTTATCGTGTATTTTATGCATTTGTTAAAAGTATTTTGTCTAATTTTTTTGCAACGGTAGAGCAGCAGAGAGATTGATAGTTCATTTACGTTACGACGGTTATACTAGTTGTGTTGTCAAGTTGTTTTGTTAACGAAATGTTTTGAGTGACGTACACTTTATAGACTTCGTGCTGAACTTATCATCTGCTTATATTATGAAGAATTTTCACTGTATACATAATGGTGTTCATTAGTATGCAACGCACTTTGGCCAAACCACTAACTTGTGCATTTTACAAGGTAGTGTAGCAACAGTACTAAGTTGAGTGATGGGCAAAACTACTGATGTTTACGTTAAGTTTCTTTCTGATGCTGCATGCCATAAATCTTAAAAACCATAATTTTTCAAAGCTATTAAAAAGTGAGCTATTCAAAAAAGAACATGCAGGCCTTTATAGAAGCAGACTGGTGACGCAGTTTGGTGTGCAACAGCCAAAAAATGACGATTTTTACGTAAGTCTAAGATTTTTTTGGTGGTAAAATGTCTGCTTGTTTTTCAAATGTCCCGTGTCGTAATAGCTATGACCTAAATCTTTTAATCAGTCGACAAATCAGTCATTATATTTGCCTTTTTGTACATTTTTTATCTGTGTCGCACTCTTACCATAGGCCTTTAGTCAATACCGTTCGACATGGCTTGCTAATTAATGCACTTTGGATTCACCATAACTTCTTACATACTGTTCTTGAAAAAAAACGTTTTTTTTAAAAAAAACCCTTTTTTGCAAATAAAATTGAGCGTTACCGCTCCGCTGTTACTCGTAAGCGACGTACCCACCACCTATTTTTAAGCGGTTCGCAATTGCGCTAGAGTGTTCTAAAATATTTTGCTACAAATTTTAGCGCAAATATTTTTAAAAATAAAAAAAACGGAATATTTGGAACGCATTTTCAAAAACGTTTTTGTCGCTTTTGACTTTGCAATTTGCATGTAACCGTTTCTCCAAGGTGTAGCCACTGTCTTACGATTTACTTATTTTCTGCACCGTTATACAAAAAGTACGTCATACGATGACGTAGGATGACGCAGACGTCATAGAAACAACAGCATTGGTCACCGTGTAAATTTGCCGATTTCTGCTATACTATGTATATAAGTTCGTAACTTATGCGACAGAGATGGTATGCATTATTCAAGCTCTTTACATGAATTTAAGTTGATTATCTTATTGGTTAGGCAGTTTCCAAGTCACTGAAATGCGGATCATCGTGATTTAAAGACACCGTTATACATTATCTCTCATAGGCGCCTATCAATGTACCGTGTTAAACAGCTCTGTATAACCTTTTAGAATCGAATATTGATGCTTATGTGCTGTATGCTCAATATTGTTTTGGTATCTTGCCTACAAATGTGTTAGAATGACAAAAATTATGTTTCCTGTATAAACAGAAGTGTTATTCTAGGCCTATATCTATTCATAGTGTGTTTTTCGTCGTTTGAGTTTACTATATTATGCTCAGCTTATTCCGTTTGCAGACACTCACAAAAACATTTATTCTGTCAGGCATGTTTTTACGTTTTTATATTTTAGATTTCCTTTTCTGTATTGTCCGTCTGTATTGTTCTGTCTGACTGTCTCTATCGCATTTCTACACATTTTTATGTAGGCCTAAATAAAGATGTCATTAATATTATAGCGCCCAATTGGTTTAATAAAGTGCTGGTTAATCCTTAACAATTAAGGTGGCTAACCCGATGCTATTACATACTACGATTAACTAGAAAATATGTCGTTCTCTGAGTGTAGCCTATAGGTATTGTACTGTGTTTTTATTGCCGCTTGGGAAGCTATGCTTAATATCAGAAAAAGTCCTTTCTAAATAGGCCTACGGTTCTGCAACCTTTGGTTGGGTTGACTGAAAATGCCAGACATGAATTTGACGGACGTGAAATTGACGGACCAAGTGTCCAGGCATGAAATTGACAGATATGAAAATGATAGACATGAAGTCGACGGACATGAAATTGAAGGACAAGATATCGTTTTAAAATAGATTACATTACAATGCAGCGTATAATTCTTTGTAAAACAACGGCAGAACTCGAGTCACAACAGCAAAGTAAGTTGTATAATATGCTTATGTATAATAATGTTGAAATACATAAAATATTACGAAAACATCAACCTAAAATTAGCTACAGGTGAGCAACAATAAGCCGAAGTCTGCTAAATATAAGCCTATATATTCAGTCAGTTGAAACATGTCTTGCGTTTTCATGTTCGTTAAATTTTATATCCGTCAATTTCATGTCAGGCTACTTCATGTCCTGCCAATTTGTCTAAATTTGTTCTCCATTTTTATGTCCGTCGATTTCATGCCTGGACACTGGTCCATCAAATTCATGTCCGTCAATTTTATGCCTGGACACGTAGTTCGTCTATTTCACGTCCGCCAAATTCATGCCTAGACATTTTAATGTTCCGTCATTTTCATGTTCGTCATTTTCAGCGCCCCCGTTTGGTTGAGGTAGAGTCTGCTTAATTACGTTGTATGTGTTGTAGGGAGGACTGAACATCAATCTCATTTTCTCGTCCACTATCGTAGCCTTCGGTCTGTCATTTCTGTACGGCTGGAACATCGGCGTGCTCAACCAGGCCAGAAATGTATGACCAAGCTGCTTTTGTAGCTATACAGATGGGCACCGGGCAGTGAAAGTTCATGCTAAAAATGTTAAAAAATTGTTTATAGTTTTATAAGTTTCTTATCGCATGCTTTATTGAAAGACTAAATTTTGACATTATGGAGCAAACCGATAGACGCTTCCAAGATAAGATAAACACCTTGGCTGTATTTACCGTATGGACATGGTCGGGTCCGGCAGGGACGTCGAGAGCCACAGCGGAGCCCGGGAGAAACATTCTCGCGGGGCCCATTTGGGGAGAAATTTTTTGAATTTTGCTTGTTAATGGCGAGTTCTGATGTACTTTCTATTTTTGAGCTACGGCGGGATCTTCAAACGTCGCGGGGCTCGGGGAACACTTCTCCCCTCTGCTTCTCCCCTGTCGACGGCCCTGGGGCCCGGGGTCTGATTTCAGGGCAAAGCCCATTCACTTTAGGATCGAAGTCCATAAAAGTATTATACAAATCTGACCTCTTTGTAACCTTGTAACTTCACATTAATTTGGTTTAGCTGAATATGTATCAATAGTTTGTCGTTTGGATCACTATACTTTATTGTTATGCTGTTCTTGGGCGAATAAAATGATGATGAATTATGATGATAATAAGCAAAACGTATTAACAACTGAGATAGCTTTTCAATCAGTCTATCGGTTAATCAATCAGTCGAAATTTTTAATAATCAGCTGACAGACTGCAAGTACAACCAAGTACAGTACATGCGTCAATACACTGTCTCCGGTAAAAAAAACTAATCCCCTAGACATCGTGCAATAAAAATGTCAAATCTGAATGAATCTGAATGAAGTTTCGTACACTTAATTTCCAATAAATTTCTGAAACAACTGCCAAATTTCATTGAAAAATATTATTTTTTTGTCATAGTTATTAAACGTTAAATATCGATAACAAAATATCTCCGTTACCAATATGGCATTACGCAAGTAACTTTGCATTTGCGTAACTCCAACAAACAACAGCTGATTTTAACAAAGTTTCACACTAACAATGCGCCATTTATTGGCAATCAAGCTGCCAAATTTTAGTTAAATCTGCCTAAGCAAACAACAGCTACAGCAGCTTTAGTGAGGTCATCTCAAAACATTTCAGTTTCAGGTTTTATGTGATAATGTTAGACTTGAAACTGAAGTGTTCTGGAGTGACCTCACAAAAGCCGCTGTAGCTATTGTTTGCTTTGGTAGATTTTACTGAAATTTGGCACTTTGATTGCCAACAGATGATGCTCTGTCGACGTAGAATTTTGTTTAAATCAATTGTTGTTTGTTGGGGTTATGCAAGTGTACAGTAACAGACGGGTTAACTTGCGTAACGCCATATTGGTAACGAAGATATTTTGTTATCGATATTCAACAATTAATAACTCTGCTAAGAAATATTTTTTAATGAAATTTAGCAGTCGCTTTAGGAATTTATTGGGGATTAAGTGTATGAAACTTATTTAGATTCATGCAGATTTTAGATTTTTATTGCATGATGTCTATATAGGGGATTAGTTCTTTTTACCGGACACAGTATAAAACGACTGTAAAATACAATAGTTATAATAATCATGTCAGTATAAGTGCTTTTGAAGAGTAATCGAATTAAAATTTGCAGTTTATTAGTCAAGAGTTGATATTGACCCCCATGGAAAGGTAAAGGTTTAAAGGTTTAAGGTAATGGTAAAGTCCAACACTTGCTATAGCGTTTCCTACATGAGAAAGACTCGAGACCAAAAGCGCTTTACAATCTGATTGGCATGAGCTAATGATACCGCAGCGCACTATGCAGCCATCCATTGCCCGCCTAAGCGAACAATTGGACCCGCGGTTTGCAGCTAGCAGACATACCACCGCCCCAATCAGCCACACTAGGTCTTCGCTCGTAAGCTACTACTGATTTCCCATCCCACGGAGGGTAGGAGGCTGAGTTGGCCTGAGCACACAGTAGGTTAGCAACTTGCTCAAGGTTACTTGCAAATAAGCGGCAGCGAGAATCGAACCGCAACCTGAAAATTGCGAGTCGATACCAATTACCAACCACTAGACACTTGCACCTACACAGGCAGGCAGGTGTGAACAACTTGCCCAGAGTTGTTACTTGGTAGTACACCGGTTGGGAATTGAACCATGGACCTTTCGGTCTCGTATTTAGTGCCCTAACCGCTGAGTCACCGAGCCATGCAGTAAAATACGACAAATACAGCCCAAAGAAACGCCAGAAAAAAAACTATCGAAACTGTGCGAAATGACTCGGTCTTACCTTCAACTAGAAGCTTTGATTTAGCTAAAGAACTAAAATAGTTGGTTTTCAGTAAGTGGAGTATTGCGGGAGGCAGTAAGCTGCACAGATGCAATCAGCAGTTACTGCGTGCTAGCTCAACATTCAGTCTGTATTTAACGCCAGCTGCCGTATGTAGGCCTAAATGTGTGGAATATTGTCACGGTCTGTTTGCAGTTGATTATCGACTTTTACAACGAGACGTATACGACGCGCAATGATGTCCAGCTGTCGGATGATACGCTGATGATGCTCTGGTCGCTGACAACCGCGCTGTTTCTACCTGGTGGTATGATCGGGTCTTTGCTCGGAGGCTGGCTTGCTGACGCCATCGGCAGGTAAGCAAGTATTGCGACAACGACGACGACAAATTATATAATTATACAGTTACGTAGTCAGTTAATAAATATCTATTTAGTTTAGTTGGTTAGTTGGTTGATTGGTGACTTAGTTATTGAAAATGCAACATTACTTCAGAAATATTAATATGCGATTCACACGCTTTCCAAACAGGACAACAAAGTATAAAAAGCTAAGCAAACATGTTTGGGACTTGTATCAATAGGCCGAATGAAACGAAATAGGTTACTGGCAAGTGCACTTCACTCACTGATTGTAAATGTTGTACATTTATAGTTGGCATGCTGATTTTTTGTCTTTATTGATTAAAGGTTAAAGATTAAAGGTGGTGTTATAGCTCTTAATGGAAGCTCATTACAAAGCTACGGAGCGTCATCTGCCGTATAGGATAAAGTGTTATCTGCCAACCGACACAGGTGAACGCGCCCCGCCTTAACCCAAGCCAGATAGGCCGGTACTCGATTTGCCTACCCCGGAGGGATGGAAGGCTGAGTTGACCTAGGCGGCTGGTTACATACCGAGATGGTTTACCTGCCTGTCAGTCACCCATCGCAGTACTAACCCGGCCCGGCATAGAGTAACTTTGTTGATCGAATCAAACGCGTTACCGCTAAGCCATGCTACCAACCCATTATATTTATTTATTTGGTCGTATCTAGTCACACCATTGCGGTGTGACAATCGCATTAGAGAAACATTTGATGCGATTAGAAGCCAGTGGCCAGCCAAAGAAACGGACGGATGGCTAGGTAAATGAGGTTATCAAACAAAATAGCCCTAAATATCGAGAAACCAGCGAGAGACTGCGTGAACAGCATGGAACGTAAATATCTTATCAACCTCGTTGTCTTCCACCGCAAATTCGGCGGTATGGCGAACAAGCAAAAGAAGAAGAAGAAACAGATTATACACTGTGTCCCAAAAAAACATCTCCAACATTTTCGACTGTAACTTGAAGAAAGAATATCGGATTTTAATAATTTTTGGTACGAATATTCCTGAGACAACTTGTCGTCAAGTGACAATTTAATCTCCCATCTTACTCAACATCTGTTTCTACACTACCTGGGGAAAATAGAACAAACAAAATATCACTTTTTTATTCAATGCGACATGATTGCTTAATTAACATAACGCGTAAAAA
>Ga0209367_1000139_pt1 | contig 53183 bp, 36 predicted proteins | sample WorMetLIZISLAND2_FD_187412 | JGI IMG/M metagenome (GOLD analysis project Ga0209367, IMG submission 187412) | Marine gutless worms symbiont microbial communities from Max Planck institute for Marine Microbiology, Germany - Olavius geniculatus... ...
CTTTGGAGCCAAAGGGAGTAGCTTCATGAGACTTTGCCACGTGACGTGCTGCTAGATGGGGGTGATAATGCGGGTACAACTTTTAGGGGGCACCGCCCCTTAAAATTTGGGAGTGCAAAAAACGCGCAAAATTTAGTACGTTTAACAGCAACTTTCGACTTTGAGCGCAAATATCTCTGAACTGCATAGGGATATCGACAAGCGGTAAACGGCGTTATCAAATACAGTTAATTCTGCGTTGAATAAAAAATTGTGTGAACTTCAGTCCACTAACATCAGAGATTACGCGGCTAATGTTTACCCACCAAAATCAAATTTTTCGGAAGGCCATTTTTCGGCCCCTAGGGGGTGCTGCGCCCCCAAATTTTTACAGGCGCTAGAGAATGACCAAGTCTTACTAGCGCACCCCCCACCGGGGACGGCAGCCCCCCTTGCAACTTTTTTCAAAGGGGGGTCAAAAATTGGCTCTAAATGTAATAAATTAGCGCTTATAACTTCGGAGTTAGGGGGTGTGGCCCGACGAAACTTTGGCACTTGACGTGTCTCTATGTTGGGGTGTTAATGCAAGTACAAATTTTGGGGGCACCGCCCCCCTTAAAATTTGGGAGGGCAAAAAACGTTCAAAAATCGGTGCGATTTACAACAACTTTTGAGTTTGAGTGCAAATATCTCTGGAACCGATGAAGATAATGACATAATCTAAATGGCGTTGATGAGAGCGATCCTTTCGGCGTTGAACAAAAAAAAATTTGTGAAATTCCGTCCACCACGAACCAAGTTATAAGCGCTAATGTTGACCTACCCTAAGTCGACAATGCGCGTTCGGCGTATGCCAATGCATTTGAGTTTGGGCCACGTGACTTTGATGCCGGGGAAATTCTCCCCCCCTCTTTACCCTCCCTAATTTCCCCCAATCGGACTTAGGGCGCCGGGCAGACTCACGTTGGGCTTTGCCCCAAATTTCTAGTTAGTTCTGATGTAGACTTTTCATTGACAGAACTGAAGCTACTTACACTGAGGATTATTTTTATTTTCCTGTTTATTGTTACTATGAGTTAGCAGTGTTGGGCCACTGCCAAGTAATTATGCGAAATTTACTTTTTCCATGTACGGTACTGGTATCTTTTACGTGATTAAAGTTGCTTAAGTGAGCTCCCAAAATTTGCATTGCGTGTGAATATATGTTTTATCTTTAGAAGCATTGTCCAACAAAACTGTATTTTTAGTATTTCAAAGAATTTAAACCACATATGTTGTGACTGTTGACTTATTAGTAGGTGGTGGTGTGATGGTGGTTATTGCTTAATATTGTTTAGAACTTTAGAGGTGGTATTGCATTTTTTGCAATTTTTTGTTGTACTAAAACTTAAAATTATTTGATGCTGGTAGTGTACAGTTTTGTATTGAGCTGTTGATGTAGTGAAACGTGAATGTTGAGCATATTGCAGCACATCTTGCATTCCTGTTATGTAGTGTTGCTCGAGCTACCATTGCCAACAGCACTGCCGCAGACTGTTGCTAACAGAAGCTTGCTGTATCATCCACGAGTTATATCCGATGTACAGCGGGTGTTGTCGTCAAGACCAAATGCAGCTTTGGTGCAACAGCTTTGCAGTGCCTTGCGACAGACAAATACGGACCATGTGTAAGTTGTGTTGACAGAACCTGTTTTGAGAATTGTTTCAGTTTTGCATCTTATAGACTGTTTTGTTGCATTATTTTAGTACAGTATTCAAGTCTAAGATGAAGGAAACAGCCCCTGTCAAGATGTCAGCCCCCATGCCAACATGATATGCAGCTATCCATTTATCTCTGCTTATTCACTGACTGCACTGCACAGCTAGTGATTGCAATTCTTGGGTTCTGAATCTCAGTTTCCCAATTGTTTTCGCCAATCCCGAATCCTGGGATTGGCTGCATCCCAGTCCTCAGATTTCGGGATTATAAAAATTTGTTAAATTTGTACTTCTTTGCATGTTAAATGATGCAAATAAGAATTCTAGCTGTCCCGTTAATAAAAAATATCTGAGCACTATGGAGTCCTACTTACTTGCTGTGTACTGTACAGGTAATTGTATTTTGACAGTCGCAGTCACTCCCTACAGTTCGGACATACCTTCCGTAGGTGCCTGTTACATTCTATGCATGGAATAAGTACATTGGGGATACTGAAGTAATGACCAATCTGTAGGCCTAATCTTGAAACGGGATCCCAGGATTACACATTTCTTAATCCCTAATCCTGGGATTGAGTCGCTATGAACAACTGTAACCCTGGCCATTTGGCACATCAGTTACTGCTGCTCTGGGGCAGGTTGGCATCAGTTTTGGTTTTTCTTTGAGCCGTCAAGGCATAATGCGTTAATTTTTTTAATGCATTAATTAACGCGTAAATTAACGCACCCAGTCCCGTCGAGATGGAGAGTAGGAGGTAAATTACCCCGGGCCCGAGACGTTTATGGGACCCGCTTGTAGAGTAGTTAGAAAAATGAAAAAAAGTTTTATAAACACATATAATTTTTTTTTTTAAACGTATTTAGACTATTTATTATTTAACTATTACAGAATTTTTATTTTGTATATCATCTCTTGTCCATCACAAAGTCCATCATTTTGTGATGGACTCTATTGGGTTACGCTTACGCGAACTGCTTGCTTACTGTCTTTTGTCAGTTTCGTGTGTATGTTTGTATGTCTGTCTATCTGTCTGTTCATTTGAGATTGGTGAATAAATAAAGATTTAAAAATGTAATGAACTTTAATAAAGTAACTATCAATATTGCCGATGTTGTAGGTGGACAGAATAGAGAAAGTTAGAAACACATTTTAAACGTATAATCAACAATAACTGCCGTCATAGCTAGCATAAAAATCTATTAGCTTGTCGTCAAAATAATTATTCATTTACAGTAGTGATGGAACGGCAACTACAGTTTAGTTACTTGAATTTATTCAATTGTCAAATAACCACAGTTTAACAAAATGTTGGAACTTTTACTTCACTGAATTTAGTGAATTAACATAAATTTACGTATGTGCGTTAATCTTTTTAACGCGCGTTAATTTTTTAGCGCGCATTAATTTATTAATGCATTAACGCGTTAATTAACGCATCAACTAAGACAGCTCTAGTTTTTCTGCATATTTTTACTGAGCAATAAACCAATGTGTGTCAGACAAATAGACGGATGGATGTTGTGGATGTGCAAAACCTGTAATCTGGCCTGTTGCTGGTCACATATTCACTGATGATTGTCCTGTGTGCTGTGTGAGCAGTGAGCTCAATGACGATGTGTCTGGAGATATCATTGATGACGCTGATGGTCCGTTGTTGCTGAAAGCCATCACTGCCCATGATCCGCAGGCTTTACAGTCGTCCACCTATCGCCTAGCTGCTCCACCAGCTGTCAACTCTGGTACTGTTGAGTAGAAATTGTTGTCAGAAATATGTTTGATTTTTTTGGTCTTTTTTCAAGGTGAACTGGATTTCAGTTTCAAAAAGTTGCTCTGAAAGTTGTTAGCTCCATGTACATGCTCAAGTCTGAGAGAGGCCAGCAGTGAGGCTGTATTTGGGATAAATGTTATAATAATTTTGTTCCGTGGTCTTTTTGAAGTTGCTTGTGAAGTTGTTAGACTTAAACTGTAGGGAGCTGTCTGTCACGCAGCTTCTCAACAGTTTCAGATACACTTGAAAAAAACTCTTTGCAGTTGTTTATATTATTAAGTGCATTGGAGTACCAGGTTTTAATTGCAGTATGTACATTATTATCTATACGGTACACACGTATTTTCATTTATATATTTATTCACCAATGCAGTACATTGCTTAGTGCGTTTTGTGCCATTATGTTGATTCTCTGTTCTTGCTGTAATCATATCACTTTGAAGTGCAAAAAGTTGTTGACTAGTAGTTCCGGTGTTTCCAGTGCTATAGACTGTGGAAGTCAGCTGATGTTGTAACTGTACATGCAGGTTGCAGTTTTGTGACTCAGAATGATTCTGCGTATCCTGCTGCTGTCCAGTGAGTGCATTCAGTCGCATTGTTTACTGTGCTTTTTTTCTAAATTTTGGTCGGGCATTTTGTTGTAATTTGTCATATCTTTTCTTGATTGAACAGTTGTCTAATAGCTGTCCTGTGGTCAGTTGTCGTCTGTCATGTTTCATGGTTAATTGCTGCATTTTGTTCGTCATTTGAAGTATTCTGTTACTGGGTTGTTGCTACCATAGTCATCATCATTTTTGCGTGTTTATAACTTGGGGTTTGAGATGAAGCATTCTCATCGAAGTATTTCAGTGATTTGTTTGTAGTGCTGGGGGTGACATGATTGGGTTCCAGACAACACATAATGGACAGTACGATGGCTATCATGACATGGCATACCAACAGCAAGGCATCGGTTATGCATCTCACATGCAGTTGTGCTCCAGTGCCGGTAATAGCATTGTAACATCGATGATTTGTATTATTGAATTTTGTGTATTATTTTGTGATAAGACAGTGGTGATTTTTCAAGCAGCCATATGCTTAATAGTTGTAGTTTTGTTACGTGCGAGAGCTAGCATTATTAGCTACGGTAATTCTATCTGTCCAATGTCCGTCTGTCCATCATGACCCGGTACCGATTCAAGCCCAGGTGAGATAGAGACTTCAGGTTTTCACCATATGATAGCCTAGCATCTCTAGTATTTTGGGACAAAATTTCACACCACTAGGTCGTGGGGGTCCCACGAACAAGAAGGCAAAAGAGGGCCACCCCCTTTAAAAAGACATTATTTTACCGCTATTGGCTCGTCTAGTGTGAAAATGGTTGCAGATAGGCACAGACATGCTGCTTATCTTAACAAGCACGGGTGATGAGCTTCTTAGAAATGTCAACATTGATGACCTTGAATGACCTTGAACCCCAAAATGAGGGGTTTTAGTGATTTTTTTTTGCAATTTCGGGCTGCGACACACATTTTAAGAGTGAATTGCTCCGAAATGGCTTGAGATAGACCAAGACAATCTGCAGATGAAATTTTCTCCGTTGAATGTAGATTTTAGCAGTCTAAGTCCCGACCCTATGTTCAAGGAGGCTTGCGCATGCAGGTGTCAAAGCAAGGTACCCCCTAACAAGTGGTTATTTTTTTGCTGCTGGCTTGTCTATCGTGAAAATCGTTGCAGATAGGCACAGACATGTTGCTTATCATAACAAACACTGATGATCTGCTTTTTAGTAGTATCAACGTCGATGACCTTGAATGACCTTATGCCCCTAGTAGGAGTTTTAATAAATTTTTTGTGATTTTTGGCTGCAAAAGAGTGAACTGTGACGAATAAATGGAGATAGACCAAGACTACCTGCGAACAGGAACTGCTATAGGCTCTCACATGTCTCATGAGCATTAGCTCAGATTTCTTGTTTTTTACCACTTAGTCAATTTGGTGTAAAATTATATTGTCTATAATTTTGTCTTAGATTACATATACTCAATGAATGGGGTGACTCAGCATGCCAAGCCAGTGACAGTCGGACAGCCACCAATGAATGCACCAGTTGGTCAGTGCTAGTTTAATGCTTATTTAACCGTATTGCTAGTGTTTGTGTAAACAGCTTGCTGAATTTTATACTGAAGTTTAGCATTCTTTTTGACTTGTTTTTGCTAAGTGGCCTGTGTTAACATACACACACATATACATACCAATTCTTTAGAGTGGCCTAATGTTCCAAAAAGCTGCTAAACCAAAACGTGCTCGTACATGAGATTTCTGAGTCATATCCCATCTTAGTAAATTAGTAAGTGGTTGTGTGATGTTTGTTATCGTAAAAACTGAGCTGCTTTGTCCAGCCTTGGGCATGGAGACTCTGATGCAGTGCGCAGACCAATTTGGTTTAGTGCTTTGCGTGTTTTTGGATGGGATGTAAAATTAGTTTCAGCCAGAGTGGCATCACGTTTGGCCTTGAAACTTAACAGATCCTGTCACATAGCCTCCACCTTCTTTTTCGGGAGTTAGTGCTGACAGTGACATAATTGGCTTGCAGTGTAAAAGCTTTCATTAATACATACGCTCGTTCATGCTAGTGTCAGTTTGTAATTCAACAAGCTGCACTGTTTGCTGTAGCGTGTTCACCAGCACAAGCGACTGCTGCGCCGGCAGTGATGCACGACCAGTCTGCTATGCTGGCTGCTCAGTACGGTCGATACACAGCACAAAATGCAGCCGCGCAGGACTATCAGTCATTTAATTCACAGTTGTCGCAGTCACCTCGTGTCATCTGTGAACAACTCAGACCTGATACTCAGGTATACATACACTAATTGTCATTAGTCCTGGTGACTGAGCTTCTGAAAACTTGGCCACACTGGGCAGGTTAAATAAAATGTAGAGATGATTTGGTTGCTATGACTTACTTGGTAGTTTTAGATAGAACTTTATACAGTATTCCTTAGTTGTATACTAGGATCAGTTTGTTTTAATCTTCTCACATATATATAACATTTTTGATTATACACTACAGACTGTTGAGTTTATGTTTATCCGTTGTTGTGCTTAAACTGAATGTTCTTTGTTGCTGCACTGCACTGTTGGTGGCAGGTAACATCTCGGTATGAAGCCAGCAAGCTAGGTCAACTCAGCCTTCTACCCTCCATGGGATTGTGAAATGAGTATCAGCTTTCTGGCTGAGTAGTAATAAATGGCGATGGTTAATGTAGTACTGCCAACAGGTGGATATGAGGTTCAGGCCGATCGGTTTGGTCCAAAGGTCGGCAGCCACCTGGCGCTCGTGCTGCTCTCACCAAATGAACCATGTGAACCCATGCAGTAGCGGTTCGCTGCTACGATGACAGCACCATAAACATTGTCACGGCTGTTACTAATGCTATTAGTTGTTTGTCATTTTGAAATGTAAAAAGTTCTTATTTGAGGATGTTAACAATGGAGACTTATGGTAAACAGATATTATATTTGAAGAAATTATTGCATTACTTTCCTGGCATACAGTGGACTAAATGTGAGTACTGTTTTGTGTATTGTTGTTAGCCCAATACAACAGTTGCCAGTTATAACACCAAACCGGAACCACCAAAGGATGCGTACGAGGTGATTACATTTCTCTCAGTATAACATTATTGTATACTGTTCTATTGTTGGTGCATCTAGTGCAAGATTTTCTCTTCTCACATAATTTTTGTCACAGTGAGTAGCATTGTTTTGTTACACTAGCCAGAGCTGGGTTATGTATGTTTTGAGACTATTTATGTTATGGAGCTATATTGATATATAGCTTATAGCTTAGTACTTTTTATGTCCAGTATTTCACATAACCTTTCCTTAGTGCAGTCTGGCTAACTCTTAATCGGACCTGCTAAGTCGTCTTACTTACTTACTTCATGTATGGTACTGGAGCATAACGTTGGGCCAGGCCATGTACAGTATGTCTTTAGATAACCTCTGTGTCTGGTTTTAAAATACATGATATGTGTTGTAATGCCATACAGTTATTAATGATTATTACAACATGTGTAGTCTTTGTTTGTGCTGTATTTTCAGACAACAAGGCCACAAGAGATGATGCCAAAAATATCCTGTAAGTATCAATTTTGTATTGCTTTGAAGATTGCTATGCATAATTGCTGTGCCATTTTTTGCTTTGTGTGTGCTTATTCATCAGTGTGCATTGTGCAAAGTGTGTAAGTAAAAATTAGTAGAGTTTGTACATGGTATTTTGATAATGGCACATTCAGAGTATTCCATTGATAATCTTTGAGCATATACACTGTGTCTCAAAAAATGTGCTACTTTCATTTTTAAATAACTCCATGAAACATTGGCTGATTTCGATAATTTTTGGCAGGCAAAATCCTGAAACAATTTGACGTAAAATACTATAGTTTTGGCCACCTTAGCTTAATACTGTCGCTGCACTACCTTGTGAAGTGCAGAAGTCGCAGATTGGCCATTTACAGCAATGAATTCATACTGGATAGCACATGCATCGGCTCAGAAACTCACTGAGACCACAAAATTATTGAAAATCTGTAATTCATTTAACAGTAATCATGTTGATTTTAAGATCGTACATCGACGCATCAAGAACAAGTGAGCCACTCTGGGTCAGCAGTTTCTGAATGTGCTGTTGGCAAGCGGCATCAACGTCCAGCACTTGTGTTCGTGCTGAAAGAAGACATTTTAAGCACACGCTGTAATAAATATAATGAGATGTGACATGTGTGACCCTTTTGAGAGATAATAACTGTTACTTGTGTTCGTTCAACTTCGTTGCTGTTCAGTTAATTATTTCTGAGTCGATGCATGTGTACGCAGTATGAATTCATTGTTGTAAATGGCCAAACTACGACTTCTGAATTTCACGAGGTAGTGTAGTGACAGTATTAAGGTGAAGTGGCCAAAACTAAAGTCATTCACATCAAGTTGTTTCTTGATTTTTTTGCCGAAACTTATCAAAATTGGCCATTGTTTCAGGAAGTTATTCAAAAAATAAAAGTGGCACGGTTTTTTTGAGACATGGTGTAGTAATAATTTAACACTTTAAGCACTCGTGTGTCTTGCATTTTAGTGCCAATTTTAATTTTTCATCATGTTTCATTAATTTTGCACACATTGTGAAGTGAGCAACTGTGTAAGTTTTTATGAACAAACTAATGCTGTGAACAACTTTGTCACTTGTATTTGTGTTACCAGTACGCTCGGTTTGGCACCAAGAGGTTTTGTGAAATGTTGATTTGTAGTGACAAGAGTTGATGACGTGTTGCTGAAAGAACACAGAAAACATCGGCTTGATGTCTACGAAGGTGCTGCTCCCATATACAACGTTGTCAGCTCTGACAACTGTCAGAAACTGAGGTTAAAACTCTCTAAAACCACAGACGAATCGAGAGGCATGTATACAACATTTTTTGTGTTATTTGTTTTTTTGTACTTGAATGCTTTGTTATATTTTGGAAACAGCATTTGGATTTTATCAGTCTGTTCCATACAGTTGTGATGCAGAAGAAAAGAAACCATGTTCATTTTACTGTGAAATATTAAATGCTGCACATATATTTGCTTTGAACAATGGGCATTGCTTTATAGCATGAACTGCATGTGCAGTTTATTATGGTTGTAGTTGACTAGCTAGCTTTGTTCTTCCATCGCAGTAGGTGGCATCATTGTCTAATTACTATTCTGCAAGTCTTTATATTAACATTAGTATCATTGATGGTTCTAGTAAACAAATTTGGAATGAGTAGATGTACCATAGACCTCTTAAAATAAGGACCAATGGTGGCCGTTATTGGGTCCACGAACTTGGGTCTGTCAAACGTGGTCCGTTTGCTACAGAATTTTGCAGACATAGTGTCACAGACAACGTGAACAAATGCTGCAAATTTGTTGACGATTTGTACTTTCTTGTGTGTGTGTGGCTAAACCGTATCTTAGTTATTTTCCAGCAACATTTTTTTTGTAGCCATGTCTTGGCTGGTAGCAACTCGTGCCATATGTGAACAGTGGAGTGCTCTGTGCAGTGCACTGTTCTAGCAAGAGTAAAAATACCGAGTAACTCACTGTTGGTGATCTGTAGGTTTGAAACGCGCGCGAGCGTCGGACGATTCTGACGTTGAATACGACGACCAGGTGACGATGGCACAGATGCAGGAAGTGTACGGTGAGTATGCAACGTCACTCACGGAGCGTGTGAAACGACGCCGCAACCAGCACATGACACACACTGACAGCGATGACAATAACGGCAACTACAGCGATTCACATCACCGGTCCGAATTTAGACGACGACTACAGGTCGACGACACGAGCAGTGATGCTTCGAATGCTTCAGTGCCAGAAGGTTTGCGAGATTGGTCAGCTAACATTTGGTAGATTTTTTTAGCAGTGAAGTTGCACAAACAGTTACGTTCGCTGTTATATGCTATTCAACAGTTGTTTTGTGCCCTAATGCACTTCAGTATGTTTTTGAAGGTTTTTTACCAGAGCGAGTGAGTGAGTAAATGAATGAGTTAAAGTACTTGCGGCACATGTAAATAAAGAAGTCGCAATGCACCAGGCTGCCAGAAATGCCGTACAGCAGTGCATTACAGTAGTCCAGTCGGCATGACATGCATGACGGAACCAATAGAGCTGATGTTCACATATGATGGATGTTCAGCTAACGCTTTCCACTAAAAGTATGGGATGACACAATAGGTCGTGAATGGATTTGATTTCAAATATAAGCCTGTTGTTAACAGTAATTATACAGCAATAATTTCACGTCATCTCGATATAATCTATAAAATTTTTGATATAAAATTTTAGAGCTGTAGCTGTTACACAGCATTTGCGGTACTGATTTATATAGAGCCACCATTTAAATCATTACACTCGGTGGACCAATAAACATTAACATCAAGCAAGGTTGCTGTTCATATCCACCAATCTATATTGACTAGTATAAGTCAAGTAACCAACAAACGGTTGTGCTATTTTGCATACATGATTGCATTAAATTTCCCTAAATGCTGAATGCTGATAGCAGTTTAATAATTATTTGATTGCTTTAACACAGTTTATTTGCCACTTAAAATTGTTTCCAACCTACTGTCTCACACTGTAATGTTTGTTGTGGATTACAGCTTTGCGGCCGCTTAGAAAGGAGAAGAAGCCGCCTCAGCGACGGTTGATGGAGCTGAGCGTGTGTCTTGAAGAGCTGATGGACACACCAACGTTCAAGCGCTTTAACACTGCTCTCGATGGTGTACTTGAAGCTGCAGAAGACATGGACTTGGCCAGTATCAGAGGTGTGTATATTGTCCTGTAGCCATCTCAATAGGCTGCAGGACAGATCTTGATCATTCATCTGTCTGTCAGTCTGCACCCAGGGCTCTTGTGGGTCCGTGAAAGTCCTTGAATTTTTTTCTCCAGATTTTCAAGGCCTGGAAAGTCCTTGAAAACAGACATGGTACTTGAAAGTCCTTGAATTTGATTTTCGGAAATGCCGTGACTGAACAAGTGAGTCTGAAGTCTGTCCGTAGTAATTGGATTCAGTGACAACTATTGATGCATTTTTCTAATAATTCCAGTTTTTGATTAATGCTTGAAGGTGTTAAATTGTCGAATGTAAACTGAACCTGCTTACATATGCTTATAAAAGTGCCAGTTTGATTTAATTCAGTTCTTTTGTATGGTTCTTGAAAGTCTTTGAGAAGTCTTTGAATTTGATTTTGACAATTGGGCAAGAACCATGTGCACCTGTGCAGGCTCATAACTTGATTCATGTGCGAGCATTAGTGAAGAGTATGCAATTTTTGGTTTAAAAGGTCATATGTTAGAGTTAGGGTTAGGGTTGATTAGCTCTAGGTAGATGGCTGACAATTTTTGCTAGTTTTTGTGGTGTTGTTGGATATTTGTGTTGAGCATAATTGTTTTAATAAACTTTTGCACAGATTTAATAGGAGTAAGTAATGGATCCTTCTAATTTCTAGTGCATTAGTAGTGTATCGCTAATTGACCGGACCAAGGTTTTGTTAAAAATTTTGTCGCCTGTTCTTCAGATGCATGATCATCATTGTCATAGTTAATTCGATGTGGTGTGTGTAATTTTGAGTGGTGCATATGCCAATGCTGTGTGCATCATTTCAGCACTGGGAATTTATTGACATTTAGAGCTATGCACTGCTTGTTTGTTTCACCGTTGTTCATTATTTATAGATGATGACGACGAAACTGCTACGAACAGCGAGTCTGTCGTGTCCAAGTCACATCTGGCTGAGCTCTGTTCTGAAGCAGCCAAGCTTAAGTCTATGGGTGTCATGAACCAGGTCAGTTGTATTCCAGTGACAACTTTATCTGTGCTTACGTAAAATGTACAAAAGTTCAGCCAGTGATGTCCATTTTTAAATGCTCATTGATGACAGTCATTTATGTGTGAACTGCCAATATTTTATATGCATGCAAGTGAATTTTTATCGCCCAGGAGCTGCTAATGATTGCCAAAATTTTGTATTTTAGTTTATGTAGTTGTAAGGTATTTGCAATTCTTCCTTGGTTATTATTTGGATTGAGCCATAACATGTTTTCTTAGCCTTTACATATACGGGTTTCTTTGTTGATAGTTTTGTAGTTTTGTTACATTTGTTTGGCAGTACTTGTAAAACATACTTAACTGTTTTGTGTTTTCGTGTAATAGCTTCCATGTGAAAAGCTAATAAAGGGACTTACGATTCTGCAGTTTAATATTCGCGATGGCAGCAAAATTATTCCAGGCATCGATCCAGTGAGTTGATACAAGTTGCTGTATAAGTGGTATACATTATTTGAATTGTCATGTAGTTATGTATTTCATTGTTTGTCCTTTGATAATCTTTTTTATATAGCTTGAATGTTTATTAAGAATTTGGTTAAATGTCTTTATTTCATGTGGGTTTTGTTTTTTTATATGGAGTAGTAAAATGTATGCGTGCAGTTGCAATAAACAGTCACCGAAGAGATTTGTAACTGTGGGTTGTATTAATCAGAAAAAAAAGACATACTGACTAGCGATGAAAGTGTTTTGTTACTATTCACATAAGAGTTGTGTTTGTTTTGCAGGATGGTGAAAATGAGGACGACTATTTGTGGCGAGAGTTGGCCTTCGAGCGTGTACAATCGGCTCTCGATGCAGCACTCACGGCGTTGTACATTATGACGTCAAATAGCATGCCGAAAGAAGTATTTATCGAAGATGTCATCGAGAGGGTTGTTCGCATGAGCAAAATGCAGCTTTACAATGCCGTCTATCCAGAGTTTGACCCTGTATACCGTTCTGATCCACATAACAAAAGTGTGTTTCGTTGTATTTTTGCCGTGCATCTTTGTTAATTGTGCATGTGGCTAAATTGCAAACTTAGTTATTGTGTTCCAGTCCTAATAGGCAACTGTACGTGTTGTGCTCATCCATTTATTGTCCATCTATCCCATATGGACTAGATGAAAAGGTGCAGAAAAGCAAAAATATATGTGCAGATGTAAATTGTATGGGTAAACTTATGGGCTGTAATGGCACATGTTAGATGGGGGTCTAAGGGAAGAGGTCAAGTCTTTTTTCTTTGGCCAAAGCGTGCAATTGTAAATTGCAGCCAAACTGTGAGTATCGTGTTGCCAACTGGCGAATACAAATGAAGGGTTAGCGATTCCACCTTTTTTCATATTACTAGTCATTTCAGGAATTATGAATGAAACAGAGATACAGTTCTTTGCTGGCTGTGTCTTGTAATTTTTACTTCATATTTATCGGTGATCGTCAAGTCGTGGTAATTTTCGTTTGCTGTTTCTTAGTTTTTACATTTCAGCTGTTGTGTAATTTGCTTAAATTGTTTCAAGTTTTGCCAACTTTTAAATAAACAAATATGTGTGTATGTGTACGTGATGACTGAATTTGCCATAGGTGGCATCCAATCAAACCTAAAGTTGAAACGTGCCAAGTCAAGTGGAGCAAAGGACCGAACAGTTCTGTCGATGTACACCAAACTGACAGAATTGACATCTCTGCTTGCTGAACTTGTTGAAATACAGGACCTCACTGATACCATTATACTTCAGGTGTGTAGCAAGAATTGTTCGACATATTATTTTACAAGAAGTTATTTGTGAGTATATGGCGCATTTTGTAACTTTCTATTTGTTAACGATCGGATTGATGTCAGTTGTTCGGACAGCGCGAAAGTCAGGTAACCTCTAGGAAGAATTCCTGATAGGGATGATCACTTATAGAACAGTTCTGTTAGATGTATTCTTATAATGCATTTGTATGTGTACATTTGTGGTACATATTTAATGTGTCCTAAACAGTTGTAGTGGTGGAATGGTGGTAGTAGCATTGTCATATAGTAAAGGTGCTGTTGGTTTTCTTGTGCCATATGCATAGAGGACATTTGCTTTGTGGCAAGTAGACTCGGTTTGTTTGTAATATTATGTCAGTAGATTCAAGGTTCTGTATTAGTGGTCAGTCATTAACTGCAATTTGTTATTTAGCAGCTTGAGTCTGACAGTTTTGGTCAGCAGATTTTTTCCCATTTTATCTAATTGAGCACTAAGGAGTTATCCCCTTAGGCTGTCATGTTGGGTATTATGGGAAGTAGTGGAGAAAATAACTTAAGTGCTATGTTCCACTCTGGTTCCAAGTCTGCTGCTGTCTGTTGTCATGGTCAGTTTTTACATTTCTAGGTTAGGATTGATATTCTGTGTTTCGTGTTTTCCTTATGTAGTTTTTTTGTAAAGGTTAAATTCTGTATTTCATTGCGTGTTTACGTTTCATTATTATGTGTTTGTGTGCAACTGCCTGGAAAGGCTATCCCCGAAATGATTTATACTGTGTCGGGCAAGATGTTAAACCCTACTCGCTCACTGATGTCAGTAGATATTGTATTGTGGACTACATAATGTTGGTGGTTGTTGAGCTCTCCAAGGTGCTTTGACTGTCATGTGCTTTGTGTCAGATGTCCACGCTTGCCGTGTCTCCTTTCTTCGTGGAAAATGTCAGTGAGATTCAGCTGAATGCATTAAAGCTGGTCACTTGTGTAAGTTTTTGCTGTTCTTGATGTTTACGCCAGTTTGTGATTTGCTTTAATAGCTGTTGCGGTTTTTGAATGTCATGATGATGTGAAATATGCGGGAACTGGCATTATATTCTATTGTCGGTTAGTCATTATCATTTGATTTCATTTTACTGGAATCGCTTTTGCCAGTGCAAGTGATGCGGCCTGTTTCTACTGTTTCTTCAGATTTCATTTTGGCATGTTCTGTTTGCCATTTGTCTATTGTTTGTTGTATTCATGCACTCTGCTTAAATCATTCGACTAACTCAGTTGCCATTTTTCAGGTACACTTGTGGGGTCCAGTCATGCATTGTATTAGATGGTGGCCTCTGATCCCTAGAGGAAGGGAGACTTTTGGATCGTTTAACTCTCAGTTGAAATGAGTAATTGCAAATTTTGGCCAAACTTGCTGACTACAATCTATGAGTTGGATGGACTTGCTACAGTGATTCCGCTTTTTGCCAAAGTACTTTGGTCTTGTCTTGCTACATACAAAGATCCTAGAATTCTATACAGTATAAATTTACTGCTGTATTAATGACTGAATGTTTTCACGTGTGGTCGATGCTATTATTTAGTCTTTTATTATGTCAGTTATTTTGTCGTGCAGATTTTCAGTCGGTATGAGAAACATCGACGGCTAATTCTCGAAGATATTTTATCATCACTTGCCCGGCTACCATCTAGCAAGAAGAATCTGAGAAGCTACAGGTACTGATCAGTGATCAGGGTTGTGAGAAAAAAACCTATTTTTGTTTAAAAAAATGCTCATGCAGTTATTTTTTTGTTTATTTTTGGTTGAATTAAGTCTGTGTTTTTTTTTTAAAAAAAGCCCAACTTGATGTATTTTGTAATTTTTGACATTTCAAGTTATTGCAATGAACACTGCTAGCTACAGTCTGTATCAAGTAAACATCCAAAAGTTTGCAAAATCATAGATTCAGGAGTCTTAAAAGCTTAACCATAATGAATCATTTCATTATTAGTGGAACTAGAAACTGAAATTGGAATAAGTTTGGTTTATGTGATTTTTAACTGGGTTTACCCAATACAATCGGTGCTTTGACCTTGGTACTGATTTTCTGGTTTTTACACGTGAAAGCACTGCTTTAGTGCGTCTTAGCATTGCAATTCGGTCTGTCTGTCTGTCCATCCGTCACATGGGTGGATCAGCCAAAAACGGTGCAAGCTAGGATCACCAAATCTTTACCATCAGCTGCCTGGAAGACTCTAGTTTCAGGAACCATAAAGCTTTTACATAAATTCTAAGGGGTCATCCTGACCGAGGGCGCTAAATGGGAGGGGGTAGGAAAAGTGTGCAATTTTTAGCCAATAAGTTGCTGTATCTCAGTAACGGTGCGAGATAGGGCCTAGGTTACTATTAATTACTAATAGGAAGTCATACACTGGTTCTCGATTGGCGCCAAATTCAATGACCTTGGATGACCTTGAATGCCAAAGTAGGGGTTTTATGGATTTTTTTAGCAATTTCAGGCTGCGAGCCACATTTCAAGAGTGAATTGCGCCAAAATCAATTGAGATAGACATGGACAAGCTGCATACGAAATTTTTAGCATTGAACATACATTTCGACGGTCCAGGTCTTGTTTTTTTAGGTTCAAGGAAACCTGCGCACTACAGCATCAAACAGCGGTACTCTCATAAAAGTTGTTTTTTTTTACCATTGTTGGCCAGTTTTTCATGAAAACGGTTGCAGATCGCCATGGGCATGCTACCCATCACAACAAGCACTAGTGACGAGTTTTTTTAGTCGTATCAAGATCGATGACTTTGAAAGACCTTGAACTTTCAAAATAAGGGGTTTTATTGATTTTTGCGATCTTCGGCTGCAGTGCACACTCAAGAATGAACTGCAACGAAATGGCTGGAGATAGACTGACAGGTTTGCGAACAGGAACTGCTATAGGCTTTTGCACGTCTCGTGAACATTAGCTCTAATTTGTTGTTGGAGCTCATAAGTAACAGTGATTTTTATGCATGAGAGCTAGCGTGGTAATTTTGTCTATCCATTCGTCCGTCTGTCTGTCTGTCACGACCCGGTACCAGATGAGATAGAGACTTTGGGTTTTTGCCATATGATAGCTTAGAGTCTCCAGTATTTTGTGACAAAATTTCATGCCACTGGGCAAAGCGAGTCCCCACGAATGAGGGGCAAAAGAGAGGCACCCCGCCCTTAGAATGGCATTATTCTACTGCTATTGGTTCGTCTAATGTGAAAATGGTTGCAGATAGGCACAGGCATACTGGCACTGGCAACAAGCTTCTTAGGAATGTCAACATCGATAACCTTGAACCCCGAAAATAGGGGTTATAGTGAATTTTGCGCGATTTTGGGATGCGGGATGCATTTTAACAGTGAATTACACTGAAATGGCTGAAGATAAACCAAGAAAACCTGCATATGAAATTTTCAGCATTGAATGTAGATTTTAGCAATCCACGTCTGGACCCTGTAAGTTCAAGGAGGCCTGCGCACATGGATGTTAAAGAGGGGTACTTTTCTAAAAAAATGGTTATTTATTCGCTGTTGGCTTGTTTAGCATGAAAGTTATTGCAGATAGGCACAGATGTACTACTTATCATAACAAGCACTGGTGACGAGCTTCTTGAAAATGTCAACATCGATGACCTTGAATAACCTTGAACCCTAAAAATAGGGTTTTTTGGTGATTTTTGGCTGCAAAAGAGTGAATTGTGACGAAGTTGATGGAGATAGACCAAGATTACCTGCAAACAGAAACTGTTATAGGCTCTTTTGCATATCATGAGCATTAGCTCAGATTTCTTGTTTGTTGAAGTATTTCAGATGTGATGTGATGTGTCGAAGGTAGATTGTTAATTTGCTTTAATTTGTTTTTTAAGTAATTGTACTAGTTTGTTTGTGGGTGTGAAGGCTAAATGCTGATGAGCAGATTCAGATGGTGACAGCATTAGCGCTGCAGTTGATTCAGTGTGTAGTCAAATTACCATCTCATGTCAACAACGACCACGACCTCGATGACCTCAATTCAGCAAAAAACAAAAACGATTTAGTATGTGCTATTATGTTTTAATGGTTTTTATTACAGATAGTCACTGGGTTAATTTTGTTATTTTGTTGAATCATGCATTGTCCATAGGTTATATATTTCATCTTAGCACTTTTGCAGATGATTGATATGGCGAACACTGGATGATAATTTGTTTCATGTGCAATATGTAGTCTTGGAGTATTTGCTGAGTTTTAGTATTTCTCAGTTATCCCGTTGATTAAATATATTCATGAGCTTCTTAATTTGAGTTTAAAGTTTTTTGATGTTTGTGTTGTATTTGTGTAGGTCGACAAAGAGGTAATGATACTGACATCGTATGAGACTGCAATGAGAACAGCGCACAACTTTCTGGCTGTGTTTCTTGCCAAGTGAGTGTCACATTATCTGTTGTTAAAGTGCTGCTTATGACATCTTGTTAAGCTGTTGGTATCACATCTCATTGCGACTAACTGCTAGTTGAATTAGTGCTTCTTTATGTTTTTTTTTACTTAGTATTTTAAATAGGTGTGTTTATAAGTTACACAGTGTTAGCCTTGCTAAGGCTGCAAAATCTGCGTTAAAGACGTGGGATCATTGGGATGGGGCACCACAGAAGTCGAAAAGCTTGGTAGCAGTTCAGCAAAAAGTTGAATAAGATGGAAGCACACTTGCAGATGTTCATAGGAAAGTTATTCCAAATGGTGGGAATGGCAGCTACAAAATAATGTCATATTTCATTCAAATTCCCGTGTGAGTTTTTGTTGCATTGTGCTAGTTGTTTCTGCGTGTCCAGATGTACATCCAAGGGTGAAGAAGACTATCGACCTTTGTTTGAAAATTTTGTGTATGATCTCTTATCAACCGTCAATAAACCTGATTGGCCAGCATCCGAACTGATCCTTAGCTTGCTTGGAAACTTGCTGGTAATTACGACAGTTTTATTGATACTGACACTTGCCTCGTCATAGTTGCACTATGTTTGTTTTTTTTTGCATTTTTTGTTGCAGATGAAGTTGCCAATCCAAAATGGAGTCTTGTTTTTTTGTGGCTGGCACACTATTTTAGGATAGTGTGTCTTTGTTTAGGAACTAGCATTCAATTAGTAGCTGTTAGTAGCTGAATTTTCAGTGTGCAGTTATCAATTATCCAAATTTGTAGTAGTTACCTAAGTTATGGATGAAGACTGCCTGGTGCTACTGCCCAGTTGTTTGTCTAGTGAGCCGAATTTTTTTATTGTTGTGGTCGTGTGGTAAATTCATTAGTGGTGTCGGGAAAGGCATGTATCATGCTTAATTAGCTCCACTGGTTTGCAGATGGTCATGTTTCGGATGTTGAATACAGGAGTGTACAGTGGAAAAGGAGACTGCTGTTGTGTTGCTGCAGGTGAAGCAGTTTAGCTGTAAATCGGTGGAGATGTCGCTGCGTGTTGCATCGCTGGACTACCTCGGTATTGTTGCTGCTCGCCTGCGTAGAGATGCCGTGTCAAGTCGACTCAATGAGGACATCATTTCAGACGTCATCAAACAGGTCTGCACGATGCAGCTTCCTGTTGCTTTTGATAATTTTGAATACCTTAGATCTTAGTCCTTCCAGTGACAGGCATTGGGCAATCCATTTTTTCCACTCTTCTCCATTCATTGCCTGGAGATGGATGTTTTCCCATTTTGCTTCCATGAATTCAATATCTTTCCTATGTGTCTTTTCAAGTAACGAGTGGTCGACTTTGTTTGCTGTTATTATCAGGAATCCAGTTCACTGGTTGGGTTGTGTATCATCTCCTGGTTTTCAATTCTGTATCGTGTTGTAAAATATTGTGTGTTGCTCCTGATGGGACCAAAGTTTGCGTTGTGCTGTCATAGGTTGAAGACAGTAGTGTGGTTATCGATGAAGAGAGTCGTAAAGAAGTATGTATTTCCTATGCTGATTTTTCTATACTAATGTTGTAAAGTGTTCTGCGTACTGTTTTGTATCACAACTGTCAGAAATGTTGATCAGACATCCAAGCATACAATGTATATATATTTATTATTGCAGAAAAACCAAGATACTGAATCTGTAATTTTTTCCCGTAACATTTGTGCTTAATAACTGGAATTGTTTTTATATAAATATTATGTGCTCGATTGACATACATCATTAATCTGTCAGGTAATGCTTCATGTGTCGTTTTCTCACTAAAATAACTCAGGTGCTTATAGTTTAGCTAAGTGCATCGATGGGTTTTTCTTGTTTTATGGTGCTGAAAAAGTCCTGAAGAAGATGTGAATTTTGATTCTGTCATTTGATTGGTAACCCTCTGTGATTGTATTGACTGCATATTAATATATTGTTATTTTTTTTAGACAAAGCCGAATGATGTCAATCGAACAGAACTACTTCAGAAAGCATTGCTGGAGTATCTGGCTCATGGCTCTGAAAATGATTCGTCACTTGTAGTGAGTGTTTGAGTTAATTCTTGTATAGTGTACATGTATGTGCTGTCTCTGTCTAGTCCACAAGTCCATGATTGCAACTGTGGCTTTGTATAATAAGACAATGATGCATCCCATACACCTCTAGTCACTTACCCCTAGTGACTGTTGTCCTTTTCAAAATCTGAAATATCATATTGAGTGTTCTAGGCTTTGTTTCCATGTAAATAATTTCTAATTATTGTTCTAACATTGTCAGTGAATGACAGTTGTCGGTGAATGACTTAATGCTTGGTGTTTTTCTCTGTTTCTGTGCAGTTTGTTCGTCAGTTCTACATAGCACAGTGGTACCGAGACTGCACGATGGAAGTCGAGAAAGCGGCTAAGAAGCTTTCTGAAGACAGCAGCTTACGGAAAGCAGCCGAAACGCTGGCAAAGAAGCAGCAGCAGCAGCAGAATGGCAGTGAGAACAGTGATGACGACGATGACGATGATGATGAATGCAGTTCACAGAACAAAGCTGCGCTGAAGAAGGCCGCTGCCGAGTTGGACGCGATTAAGGAGCTGCAGCAGAAAGCAGAAAGGCGGAAAACGTTTCTGATGCAGTTGATTGCAGCACATATTGGGGCTGCTGGTCGGCTGAAGTGAGTGCAGTGCTTTCTCTGTATATCACTTTTAAGTTTGGTTTAGCTGTTGCGAAAAAGATGCTCTTTGCAGTGCAGTCGATTCCACCTGCATTTCTCTGTAGCACGGTCTGTCATCTGTCACATTCGTGCTCTGTGTTTAAACAATTCGTCAGATTTACGTGTATTTTGCCAGTTATTCTTGTGGGGTTTAGTGTTAGAGGGTGGTCAGTGACTCCAGTCTGACGGAGAGATGTTGGAGGTTGAACCACCAGCCGAAACTCACAATTGCTTATTTATCATGATCATTAGCAGCATTAATCAGCTGCAGCACTTTGTGTGATCTTTATATTTGCAAGGTGTGAATCCCCCCTGATGTAGTCACATTGTGGTGTATTATTAAATGTGAAATATGTTCTGTACATATTGTCCTGAACACCATTTATTAAGCAGTTGCTCATATTTTACTACTTCATGTCTATTGACATATTTTTGCAGCTTGCTGATAAGACATGCATGTGACTTGCCATGTCCATTGCAAATTACGTTTTTGATCAATAACACAGAGGTCGTATGTGAATTCTGGATATATATGGCATTGTTGTGCTTGCGTCGTGTGTAGGTCGTCTCAGAGTAAATTGGATTATGAAAGTGTACTCTTGGTGACACGCTATCTGGCGTCAAATCGTCCATTCTCTCAAAGTTTTGACATATATCTCACTCAGGTAGTGATTCTGTGTACTTGGCAGCTACAGTTGCCGTAGTTTAACACATACACCAAATGAGGACATTTTGGTCACTTTCACTCAACTTGAACACTGTTTTTATTGGATGTAATGAATGTGGTGCATGTTATTAAAAACTGATTTTCACTGCCGGCACTTTAAAGCAGTATGAAAATTTACAGTGATATTTGCAAGCAGAATTCATTCTGAGGAAGGCAGCAGTGGTTGCAGAAATATCAGTCATTCCGTAATTTAAGGTTATAATACGATGGCTTATTAATGTGTGTTGGTAGCTGTTTCGACCTAGGGGTTTACCATGAAAGGTAATTTGTTGTATGCAGATTCTGAAAGTATTATGTGAGACGGCAGTTGCTGTAAGGACTAAAGCACTGAAGTGTTTGACGGCCGTTGTTGAGGCTGATCCTGCGATACTTGCTCGGGTTAGTGTGGCATCGTGTGCTTAGCATCGCATTTTTGCTTGATTTGTGTATGGATGCAGCATTTATCTTATGAATTATTCTGCAAGTATGATTATAAGAATATTTTGTCACTTGCCACAAAATCAATGATAGTGATAGCCATGCGACTTGGTGTTTGCAAGTTTTCAATGACTTCTTGTAGGTGTTTCAGTCTGCTTTGCTGTTTTTCTGTGAGTTACTAATGAATATTATCTGTCTGTTTGTATCTTGGCAGTGCTAAGTGATGATATATTATAGTTGTATTTTATTTACAGATAATAGTCTTATGGTCTTAAGCATTTGTTCCACAAATAACATATGCAGTAGTGTGGTATTAGGTTATCTGTTTCTTATTTGTTAGGTTGTTTGCATTTGCTACAGTGACAAGGGAGGAATCAGGACCCTTATGGTTTTTTAAATTGTATACAGTATCTGTTAATGCTGTCACGTTACAATTATTTGTGCCCTGTATATGTATTTGTATGTGATATAGTAATCATGTATTGCAGACGGACATGCAAGTTGGTGTTCATGGTCGGTTTCTTGACCAGTCGACGGCTGTACGTGAAGCTGCCATTGAACTGGTTGGCAAATTTATTCTGATACGACCTGAGCTTACTGCGCAGTATTACAGCATGTTGTCGGAAAGAATCTTGGTAGGTTATATGATTGTGGTGAACTCTGAGTATATTTAAAGTATTTGTAATTTTTGGTATACTGACTAAGTAACAACCATAGATGTATTATTGTTTTATTACAGTTATTGCTAAAGTTATTGATGTATGGATTGATGACTGTCTGGAGCATAATAGGGAGGATTATTAGAACTGCCATTACTGTTACACGTGCGTGCTTATAATGGAGAGTTTTTACAATTTTAGGTTTAGGTCGTTTTTGTGTTTTGTGTTACACGTCAGGTTTCACTATAAAGGTTAAATTTTTTGTTCCATTGTTATGTTTTTGTACATTGCCTGGCTTTGTCAGGTGGGATGTTAAACCCTACTCACTCACTTGCGGGTGTATGCTTTGCGATGAAATTTGCTACTGTTATGAAGTAGGCTGTTATGGTGCATGTACATATATATTAGATACATTGCTATCATATGCAGTTATATTTAGTTGTTCGTTCATGTCAAACGATGCAACAGAGAAGCCATAGGATCTGTTACAACTGTTTTGTACTGGTTATACAGGACACTGGCATCAGCGTACGGAAACGAGTCATAAAGATTTTCCGTGACATCTGCATAGAACAGCCAGACTTTCCAAAGATTCCCGAGATGTGTGTCAAAATGATCAGACGCGTTAATGACGAAGAAGGCATCCGTGTAAGTTGTTCTAAACTGATCAGTGTTCATTTCAGTTCTGCACCAGCTTTAATATTAGGTGGAATATTATTGCTATAATGTTATTCCAAGAAGTGTGCAGAAATAGCAATACTGATGGCATACAGTATTGGTTTAATTGCATGTTAATGCTAAGACATAGTTTAGTTGGCTGAGCTGAGCATCCATGTAGTTTAAGTGAATGTTCACACCAGTTGTGTTTGCCTCGAACATGCTGACAGCCTAACACGTTTTTTTCAGTGCTTTAGCTTGAAAAGAATTATGGGGTCTTTTCCCTTCTTTTCACTTCCCTCTTTTTTCCCATTGCCTTCCTTTCTGCTTCCCCTACACTTTTACTTTTCTACCTTAATCCAGCTCCCAACAGTCTGACTGCGAAATGATTTATGCTGCATCTTAAGCTAAAAACAACATTTTTAGTCGCAGCATTTATTTTACAGTTTTTTGTGAAACAGGCTGCCAGTTTGTGGCACGAGATTGGCATGGTTAACAGTTACAAAGCCACAATCTGTGAGTCAGTGTTTAGTGACGTTGTGACAGTCATTGCATGAATTGGGGCTCTTAAAAATTCGGGTCCATATGCCAGCTCAGTGCTTAATGAAGTAAGTGCTGGGTAACATCATGTGATTGAGTTGTTGACAGTTGTGCATGTTGTGATTGCTGTGTGACAGAAACTGGTGAACGAGACATTTCAGAGTATGTGGTTCATGCCGGTGCGTGGTACCAAGGAGGCTACTGCCAGCCGACTCTTGCAGCGCGTCATGAACATCACTGACGTCGTGGCCGCGTGCCGAGATACTGGCTTTGAATGGCTCGAGCAGCTCCTTGACAATGTATTGTTGCTTACTAGTTGCTTTTCATTTTTTGCATCTCTTTGCTGAATCTGAACACTTATAGCTAACATGTACTAATTTGTCTATTATTGTGAATTATTGTGTCATGAAGAAAATAATAGTGATAATAATCGTTATATGCTATGTCAATGTCAGTGATGGTGGATGGCAAGCACCAGCTAAGCTTACTGTAGACAGTGTGAATTTCACATTCATTACTGGTAGTATTGTGTAGTCGACTACACAGCTGAGAAGATTTTTTGTTATTGGCATATTGTGGATAACTGCAACTCGTGATGGTTATTAAAAGCAGCGAGACTGAATGAGCAAGTGATGAGTTGGTTCATTATTGAAGATGACACTCTGGACATTATTTTGCACAAGATTACTACCAGTATTAAACATATCGACATGGTAACAGAGATCTGCGTTCGTGTGTGGAATTTGAAAATACATTATTCTAATAGTTGTGTGTGACTTGTGCAGCTGTTGAAGAAGGAAGAAGATTGTCGGGAGAAGCCCATCGAAAATGCTTGTGTACAGATTGTTGATTGCCTTGTTGAAAACGTTCTTCAGCTTGAAGAAAAATCTGCTGGTAGGTAATAGTGGTGTATCAGCTTTTGACAACACCACTGCAGTTCATTTTTCTGATTTTTTATGCTTAACTGCGACCGAGATTATTGGCAGATTGGAATTACTGAGAGAATGATGCATTTTGCTGCATGAATATTATTCAATTGTAGTTAAATTATTTCGGTTTTATACTACTAATAGACCAGGTGTCATATTCGTGTTTCATATTTATGTTAAAGAAAAAATTACGCTTGAACTAATCATGTGTACTAAGCTGAAATGTGTATAAGAAATGATATAATGTTGCTGATATAATGTTGCTATGGCTGTGAGTGGTTTAGACACATTGAGCATGAAAATGATCCCAAATTTGTGAAAGATTACGATGATGGAATATTCAAACCAAACAGAATCTTTTTGTAGATTTTGAAGGAAGATCTAAGCAATTATAGCCAGATGATGCTCGTCGAATTAGGAGCACAGAAGGCAGCTAGGGTCATCTGATTAAGGGAGGTTAGCTTGGAAACTTGTGATTGAAATTGTTTTTGTGTTGATAACATGCGCAGAAGATGGACGAGGCTCGACTTCACGACTTGTCTCCTGTTTTTCCACTCTTTATCTGTTTTGTAAAGTGAAACCGTCGTTACTTGTTAATCACTGCACAACCATTCAGCCGTATCTCGACATCAGATGCAGTGTATGTAAACCAGTTATATATCAATTACACTGTGTCTCAAAAAAACATCCCCGACATTTTCGACTGTAACTTGAAAACCAATTGCCAAATTTTGATAATTTTTGGTACAAATCTTCCTGACAAAACTTGTCATCATTTGAAAAACGGTTTACACCTTTCTTCATAGACAAGACTCTTGCAAGGTATCCCAAACTGAATAATGTATGGGGATTCAAATCTGTTGAATGCGTTGTACATTATTTGAGAGCTGATGAAATTGGGCGTTTTGTGTCGAAGGAAATTTGAGTTGCTTTTATGCAGTGTGATGGAATGCTGTCTTTACATAATTGGATTTTTAACTCGTCTTACATCATTAAGCGGCATTCATTGGTGCCATTAGTGAGGTCAAATTTATAAATAAGTAAGAGTACATATTGGTATGTTTGAAAGAAAATTTATCACCATTAAATAGATTCGTCCTCATAGTTACGCAAATTTTGGGATGTTTTTAGTGCCACCCGGTATTTATTTTGCATGCTATTCTACAAAAATTCCTTTAGTCTCAAAACTTGAACAAAACAAATGTGTTGATGGTAAATATCACCTGCTAGTTTGAGCTTTGGCATTAATTCGGTAGCATATAATGGAGTTTCTATCAAAGTTTCACTGAGGGCTTCATAGGAAGAAATTTTGCAAGTTACATACGTGCTAACATGGGAAACTTGAAAAATTCTGTAAAAATTAAGCTAAAATGCATGTATATTCATATTTTGAGCTGAGTTGCTGACAGTAGCATACTAATTACAGTTGAATGTGTGTTTAAACTTCGGGAGAAAAATCATTTGACATACTTTTATGCAGATTCTCTATTGAATGTGTTGTGTGGCAGTCTCAAGAGGATATGGTGATGCTGAGCAATGTAACTCGCATATTGGAGCTGGCCGTGCCGCTGATGGAGCATCCCAGTGAAACGTTCCTTGCTCAGCTCGAGGAAGATATGATGAAATTGATCCTGAAGCACGGCATGATGGTAACTGCTACACCATCTGTATTATTGTAGCTAGATGCTGTTGATTTTTACGCGCGAAAGCAGCTACTGCTTTCAGCACGTCTTAGCCGTCGCAATTCTGTCTGTCTGTGCGTCTGTCACACGGGTGGATCATTCAAAAACGGTGCAAGCTAGAATCACCAAATCTTCACCGTCGCCTGCCTGGAAGACTCTAGTTTCTGGAATTGTAAAGCTTTTCCATAAATTCGAAGGGGGTCACCCAGAACGAGGGCACTAAATGAGAGGTGGGTCGGACAGTTTTGCGATTTTTAGCCAATAAGGCACTGTATCTCAAACGGTGCGAGATAGGGCCCAGGTTACTATTAATCACTAATAGGAAGTCGTACACTGGCTCTCGACTGCTACCGAATTCAATGACCTTGAATGACCTTGAACGTTAAAATAGGGGTTTTTATGGATTTTTTGACGATTTCGGGCCGTGACACAAGTCTGTATCATTCACAAAATGGCGCCACGCAACTATCGTTATGCAATCCAGATAGAGAATTTGGTATTTGTATATTAACTTAGCGTGAACATCTCAATTTTCAGTTAAACTACTTAACCGAAACTGCTATCGGCTTTCGCGCATCTCATGAGCATCTCATTAGCTTAAATTTTTTGTTTTTGTACACAGTAGATTCATTTATTCATTTGTTACTGCTGATACTGTTGTGGCATCAAATGGCCGCTTATACTGCGCTGTTAAGAAACTACTCATTCACTAATGGTACTGGGTAACTGTTTATATGTAATAATTTTTATTGACAGAGCAGATAGATGCATTGTTGATTGTGTCATGCACATTTTCTTTGCTGGTCCATTAACCTGCAATATGCATAAATCAGTACAGGTGTAGTTAAGAGTAGTTTTTTTGTGCAAAAGCAGCTACTGCTTTTAGCATGTCTTAGCCATCTCAATTCTCTCTGTCCGTCTGTCTCTTCGTCACACAGGTGGATCAGTCAAAAATGGTGCAAGCTAGGAATAACTAAATCTTTACCTTCGGCTGCCTGGAAGACTGTAGTTTTAGGAACCGTAAAGCTTTTCCATAAATTCGAAGGGGGTCACTCCGAACGAGAGCGCTAAATGAGAGGGAGTGGGGAAAATTTGCAATTTTTAGCCAATAAGTCGCTGTATCTCAATAACGGTACGAGATAGGGCTTAGGTTACTATTAGTCACTAATAGGAAGTTGTACACTGGCTCTCAGTTGCCACCGAATTCAATGACCTTGAATGCCAAAATAGGGTTTTTGTGGATTTCTTGGTGATTTTGGGCTGCGAGACACATTTCAAGAGCGAATTGTGCCAAAACCAATTGAGATAGACATAGAAAAGCTGCCTATGAAATTTTCAGCATTGAACGTAGATTTCGAAGGTCCAAGTCTCGATTTTCTAGGTTCAAGGAAACCTGCGCACGAGGGCATCAAAGAGCGGTACCCCCTTAAAAGTTGTTATTTTACCGTTGTTTTCCAGTCTTTTGTGAAAATGGTTGCAGATAGGCATGGGCATGCTACCTATCACAACAAGCACTAGTGACGAGCTTTTCAGTCGTATCAAGATCGATGACTTTGAAAGACCCTAAACTTCCAAAATAAGGGGTTTTTATTGATTTTTGCGATCTTTGGCTGCAGCGCACACTCCAAGAATGAACTGCGACGAAATGGCTGGAGATAGACTGACAGTTTGCGAACAAGAACTGCTATAGGCTTTTGCGCGTCTCATGAGCATTAGCTCAAATTTCTTGTAGTGTTTGTTATATCATGCTAGTAGTTTGCAATAAAAACAGTAAAACTGTATCTTCATTTCAGCTGACATGTGCCACATCACCAGCTGTGTCAACTGATTGACTTTTGTACTAAGCGACTCAAAAAATGTGGAACATGCATCTTTATGCTATCATAGAATTTTGGAAATGATTAGCATTAGAGCTGTCGAATTAATGCATTAACGCGTTAAAGAATTAACATGCATTAAAAAATTTAAGCGAGTTAAAAAATTAGCTCACATATGTAAATTTACTTAATTCTGAAAAACAGGAGTTCCAGTATTTTATTAAACTGTGTTTATTTGACAGTCGATTAATATTCAAGTTTACAATTAAAATTGTTTTGTTGCCTTTCCATCACTACTGTCACAGTTTTGCGACACAGCTACGAGTTCATTGGTTGTCATTCCTGTCACCCTCTCAATGTAGTCCATCTACAATATCAGCAATATTAATGAAGCATTATTAATGCGATGACACATGCATTAAAAAAGTTAACGCTTTGACAGCTCTAATTAGCATTCATTATTGTACTGGAATGGTGGTCATTTTCCTCTCGTTGTTTGATCTATGTAAAGCATGTGTGGTCCACTTTTTTTGTAGACCACCCACTCTATACTGAAGTGTGTGCACATGTGGTAATATCTGCTGTCTATTCTCCCCTTGTCCTCCAATAGACAGCATTCAGAAATTAATGACTGTCTGGAGGATAACAGGGAAGATTATTAGGACTACTGTTATTGTTAATTACACATGCACGCATATAATGGAGTTCTTACAATTTTAGGTTTAACTAATGTTTTGTGTTTCTGTGAAGGTTAGATTTTCTGTTTCTTTATTGCAAAGAATAAACTTACTGTTCCATTATTAAGTGTTTATGTGCTTTCTGCCTGGAAAGGCCGCCTCGGAAATGACCTATACTGTGTCAGGTGGGACGTTAAACCCTACTCACTTACTCGCTCACTCTGCTGTCTGTGTGTTTGTTCTAGATCCTCCAGAGCTGCATTAGCTGTCTAGGTGCTGTTGTCAATGGTGTTACACATAACTACAAGCTCGTCAAAGACTGCTTTCAGAAATTCTTTGGTAACTGACTACTAGCTGAACTTTGCAGTTGATTTACTCAGTCTGATGACATTGTGACTAATGTTAAATCTGCACTGTTTCAAGTTTTCTAACTTTAATCTGCATATTGAAACTTGCCAGAGTCAAGCGTCTTAATGCTTAGCGTACATCATCAACTTTAATCAGTACATATTGGTTCTGTAGATTGCACTGTCAGCGCTCTCTGCTGCTAATATTACTATTAATGCAATCTGTTTTTATGGCTAATTATAGTGGTTCAAATTCTTCTAGGTTAACTTTATTTCTTGAAGGTAACTATTTGGGAATTGTTGGAGGTTGGAATGTTTTTCAGTGCTGTCTTGTTTTCATGCAGTCAGTAGCTTTAAATAACAGAAGGCTAGCAGTGGAGTGACTAGCATTTTTTATTGTCATTTTGTTTAGTGATATTGTGGTGACTGTGGGGGGCAGTTGCCCCCTAAATTGTGAGCTGTCAGAAAATTGTCAAAAAATCTTCTTGTCAGAACATTTTTCTCCGAGAAGTGTAACATTTGGGGCCAGAAATCCCCCATTTTGGGAAAATGTGTTATAATGTGATTATTAGTAGGTGCCAGTACTGACAGTGATGCATTGTCATTTCGTGTTGGTCATAGGTGTTATAGCAAAGTTGCAAATGGATCTTCAGGCTAATCCTGACTGCATGTTCAGCAAACCAACGTTATTGCGATCGCTGTTTACCGTTGGACTCCTGTGCAAAAACTTTGATTTTGACTCCGAAAACTTTGGAGAGAAAAAGGTGGGACTGCTCATTTGTTTGCTGTGACTGTATACTGCATTCTTTGCTTCTTTATTTTAATATTTTCCAGTTTTTTAATGTTTATTTAATGTAGGTGTTACTGTGCATTAATGTATCTCAGTATTATTGTTTGCAGGTGTCAATACGCGATCGTGTGTTCAACTCTTTGTTGTTCTTTCTTGAACACCACGATGAAGAAGTCCAGCTGAAAGCTCTCACTGGTTTAGGTACTTGTTGTACAAGGCCACTTTCTATTGGGAAGATTTTGTGATGCTGAACTTGCATTGTTAGCAGTGTGATGATTGCTTAAAATGCAATATTGTTCTCGAGCTATGAGGCCCATAAGGCACTGAAAACTGAACTTTATGCCCGGTCTTACAGACATGACTAAGAACGTCTCATTGCGCTGACTACTATTACGTGACTTCACTGTTTAAGCTTGTTGTTACATGTCCTTGTAGTCTTAGGACTTAACGCCATGCTAAAGTTTATTTGTCCTTCATCATCGTCCTTCATCATCACTGCTGTCACAGTTCACATTGCTATACAACGGATGTGGGGCTAGTGCATGATGTGGTGTACCTTTTTATGCCTTAGCTATTTGGTGATTCTCATTTTGCCAACCATAGCAAAGCATGGCCAGGCCGAGTTGACATGGGTGGTTGATTACATACAACAGAGATTTAACCGTCTACTGGTTAAGCATTCAAAGCCTGGCGTAGAGTAACTTTATTGATTGAACACAACATGTTTTATCGCCTCCAAATTTGATAGCTGCATTCTGTGTGTGCTTGTAGGGTTTCTAGTCACGCATCACTATGAGTTTATGCTGCACAAGCAACTGCGAGATCCTTACCACCATTTGCTGACACATGAAGACGTCCCCATTCGCATGTGCTGCCAGGTGCTACGCAATCTTCAGACATATCTCGTGGAAGAAGAACTGAAGATGATGAAAGCTGATGCGGAATGTACGTATCTGCTTTGTTTGATCTATGTACAATGCCAGGCCTTAGACAGTTAACATCTTCGTTAATAATTACAGAAAATGTTTGCCTTGTGTAAATGCTGTCCGCACTTATTTGCACTGCCAAAACTTACCTTTTTAGTTTACTTTACTTTTCTGCTTAAAATAGCATTTTTAAAATACCAACGTGATTGTGTATGATTACAAAAGGCTTACGAAGTGTTTCATATAACTAGTTTGAATAGAACTTTAGAAAATAGTTTGGTTTTTGCTGGCTACTGGCATGTTTTTACTAATTTTTCTGAATATTGGTAATAAGATTGCAAAGCGTATTTTGAAGACAGAATATGTCATTGTTTTAAGCGATGTTGTGATAATTGCCTTACTGTGGCAGTAAGTGGGATAAAACCATGTAAGTCTGTTCTGAGACATATTGTTGATATTGATCAAATGTCATCATTATAGTTTAATATTTTGAATGTCTGAGACCATTAGTTATCCACTGTGCTTACTGGTTTTGACCGAGACCTGAATTGTTTAAAGACTGTGCAAAATGTGTCATGTTTGAATTAGGGCGGAAGGTGCATGATAAGGAAGACCTGAAAGAATTGGGTGATGTCCAGTCTGGGTTAGTGCCACACACTGTTCAGTGTTTTCTGTTAATAGCTGTTTTATACCCCATTCACACGGTCAAGCAAACATGAGCAAATGTATTCAAAATACACGTGATAATTGCTCGACGTTTGCTTGATGTTTGCTAGCATTCATCCAGCTGGCTCGACGAGCTGTGGTAATTAGCATGCATAGGAGGGTGGGCGGGTTGTAATTGGAAGGCCTATATAATGCGTGATCAGCTGTGAGCTTAGCCTAGGTCTACATTTGAGCCAGGCGGTGGGGTTCCATCAGGCCTACCTGATGTTTGCTCGATCGTGTAAATGGGGTGTTACTGTCACTTTTTACGGAGCATCTGCATAGATTGCAATGCAGAATCTGATTTGCAGCTGCCTTGTCTTTTTTTTGTAGAGGCAAGGGGCCTGTCTGTTTGTCGCTCCTTTCTGCCTTGTCAAAATCATGCAAGCTACGATCACAAAATCCTCACTGTCAGCTCCATGAAAGACTCTGCTTTCAGGATTTGTAAAGTTTTTCCAGAGTTTAAAAGGAGTAACCCTGAGTGAGGTTGTCAAATGAGAGGGGTAAAGAAAATTGTGATTTTCAACCAATAAATTGCCGTATTTCAGAAACGGTGCAAGATGAAGCCAAGGTTACTTTTGCGGTAAAGTTGCTACAGGTTCATGTCATTGTATGAGGTGTCTGGTAGGCAGTCACCTACTGTTATTGTTATGATATTCAATTCGAAATCAAAAATCGCAGTTTTGGCTCGAAATCGGATCGAAATCACGATTTCCATGCATCACCAAAACGATTTTGTCCATTGTAGCATTTTGTTTATTCACGCTGCCATGCTGTGATAATACAATCACACAGTGCAGCACCGGCAACATCACTTGCCTTTTGTCCGTCGGCGAGCGCTGGGTGACCGCTGCTTGGCTGTAGTGCGACTGCGGGAGGGGCGTGGTTGTGGTTGCTTTAGTTTACATTCACATGTTGCCGGCGAACACGGCATCAATTGCCATCTATATTGGTGAGGCAGGCGATGGTTATACAGCAAGTTTGCTGTGGCGGCCGAGTAGATGGCAAGTACATAGACCTAATTACAGCGGCCTGTTTGCTAAATACTCATGACCAACCAGCGGGCAATGCTTTGATGATGCCACCTGACTAGCGGCGTTATTCACACATGCGAATAGAGATTACTAGGCATTATGTAACTCCGCCGATGTGGCCATCACCCACCTTGGCATATAACCATCGCCCGCTTCCCCAGCATAGTTTAGCATGATCCTAGCGAAAGGGTTAACTGACGCCTAGAATCGAATTGATTCGAAATCGTGATTTTTGGCCGAAATCGAATCGAAATCGGAATAATCATATCGTAACAACACTACTACATTGTCACTTGCTATCAAAGACTCATCAAATTGGACTATTTTTTACACATTATTCTTTATCCATGTAATCTGATGAGATATGCTAGGTGGATGACTTGATTTGTGTTCTGCTGTCGTGTTGCAGAATGGCGAGCACAATAATTCAGGTCTACCTGAAGCAGGTGCTTGAATCATTCTTCCACTTGCAGTCTCAGGTTCGCATGTGTGCTCTTGAGGTCGTCGTTCTTATTCTGCGTCAGGGTCTCGTTCATCCTGTCCAGGTACTATGCTTCTTATATGCTTGACAAAAACTTTCTGTTTCTGCCATTGGAACATTGACAGTTTCAAACAATCTAAATTACTACTGAGGAGTTTTCTGTTCTGTTGAGTGTTGAGACTGCAGCACACTGTAAAGTTTACAACGACTTGCTGCATTATCAAATCCTTGTGGTGTCAACCTATGACAGCCATGTTTGCCAGTGTTGCTGCTGGAACACTACCAGACTACCTGAAGTCACCATTTCTTTTGATACTTTTAGGCTGCAGTTAAAAACAGTTTTATTTTGCAGATATTGACAGTTATTAACACTACTCTAGCACATGAGAGACTACTCTAGCACATAAGAGACTTGTAGACCCTAGATGCGCTTTACACATGTATTTTGGATTGCAGCACATTGTGCCTGTTTTAAATTATGATGTCTACTAAGGACGCTTGTCAACTAACTTACTTTGCTGACTTTACATCGCATGTAACGGACCGGGCATGTTCAATTAGACATGTTGAGCTGTTGTGCTCTTGATAGCTGTGTTGTTAAGTTGAATTGCTTGATGTTTTGAGTGGAGCGTATGTTTGGTTTATATGTCAATATTCAGCTCAGTAGTGGCTAGCATCAGTAGTGTGTACCTTGGTTTGTCATCTGAATTGGACTGTGTGATGTGTGAACAGTGTGTACCGTATTTGATCTGCATGAGCTCGGACACGGATGTCAATATCAGGCTGAAGGCAGATCAGCAGCTGCTGGAAATTGACAAGAAGTATACCGGCTTCATTCAGGTAACTGTTAGACTGTTAAACTAGAGTTGTTTTAGGATTTAGTGACTGAATTGCCTGACCAGTTCTTGATATATTCTGCTGTTTAACTTGACTTGTACAGTTAGTACGTTTTACAAAGCAAACATAAGGCTGTTTGTTTCATGTTGGCCCACCGATAACGAAGCCATCTGTCTAGCCATTCATACTCAATAACTAGGGCCCACAGTTATCTATGGGCTGCAGAATTTCGAGCCGAGCCGCGGAATTTGCCCTTTTTCGTGGAATTTTGATATTGCCGCAGAATTTTGCGGAGTTATACAGAAGTTAAAAAATGACCGATGATTAGTACGATTGTTGGCTTTAAACTAACTATGTCACGGAGAAAAATCAAACTGAACTGCCTAAAACTGCGTCCCTAGTAATAATTACCATCGTATACGGCACAGTCGTACATTAACACAATGCGACTAATTGACAAATTCCACTTTTGAAAAGAAAAAAGATCAATAATTTTCCTTATGTGTTGCTAGTATAACTGAGCGCCATGCCAACATCCAAAAGCTGAAGCTTTTTAAACAGAATAAAGCTTAGTTTATGCACAAACGGAAGTCCACAGTAAGCCACAAAATTTAGACAATTTTGCCGCGGTGAGTCACGGAATTTTGCAAACTGGCTTGCAGAATTTGTCAAATTTTACCGTGGAAAACTGTGTCCCTATCAATAACTCATTGACTGCACTGCACAACTCTTAACTCCAAGCCTGGCCTCTGACGTTTTGAGCTGAAAATCGGCACTAGGTTACTGCTGCTTTGGGGATTGTTTTTTGATTGGTTTTTCTACACATCCCTGTTTTTAGGTGATGATCTTCTATGTGATGGACAAAGGCACATGTAGTGCACTCTGTTAGGATGGCCATGTATAACGTGGCATGATAAGTTCATGAGTGTATGCTGCAGATGAAAGCTATGCAAGGAGTGAAGATGTCATATCGGCTTCACGAGCTGCTGCAGCGTAACAACACTGCCGGTCCTCTGAGAGGAGCGCGAGTGGACGACGTGCCAACCAGTCTCAACAGCTACCTGTACTCACTGATACGTGGCAATAGGAGTCAACGGCGTGGCCTGCTGACCAGTTTGCTCAACATGTTTGACGACACTGCCGTGAGTCTTCTACTTCTCCTTGTAGCTCAATATTTAAGTACTTTCTTCTCACATCATATTTTTTTGCAATTTTGTAGAATTAGTAAATGCCTTAAGTTATTACACATGGTGAATGAATGTTCTGCACTTAGGTGTTCAGATATTCCCCACTCTGTTTTTGTTGTTATGGTTGTTGTATTTTGGCGCTCAGTCTGTCGATGATACGTGACCGCCGCATTGACCGCCCTTGGAAAGGCCAACATTGCTTGGCTAGTTCTGCAGGTTGTTCAAATGGAAAGACAACAACTGATGATGAAGATCCTACCAACTTCTTCATCAGTTGTTGTCACAATGACATGGTCGTGGAAAGCTAGTTGTTTTATGTATGTGTGTAATGCAGAAAACGCCGCTTAGCGAACTGATATACATAGCCGACAATCTGGCGTATTTCCCGTATCAGCAGCAAGACGAGCCATTGTTCATCATGCATCAGCTCGACATCATTGTCTCTGTGTCTGGTTCCAATCTTCTCCAGTCGTTCAAGGAGGTACAGTTGTTTTTACAATTATCATGTGGCATTGTTTACAGTTCCATCTTTTTGTGAATGCTGTTAACGACAGAAAATTGACAGTTTTGATGTTATTTTTTGTTGCATCGTGTGCATACTTCATCTCTGTATTGAAAGCCTGTACAGCCCAGATTGAGAAGAACGTTGACGTACTTAGCTTACAAACCACTTTGAGGATCATGGCCACAGTGATGCACTCATACTGCTAAGGCTAATGTAGTAGAGCAGGACAATGCAGTTATCAAACATTATGGAAATGTGGAGTACATACACTAAGGTCATCAGCAGTTGCATTCATTGTCAGGCATTTTCCATCCATTATAATTTAATCACTGTGTAGTTGGATGTAACTTAACTGGGTTTCAGTATTAGTGCTATTTGTAATGCCCTATTGTGCTAAATTGTACTGTAGTTATTTCTTTTTATTTATACGCCATATATAATACAGTTGGATGCAACATTGCAACATCTTCTAACTGGTTTCAAGCACTTGTGCTTTTGAGATGACATTGCACTCAAAACTGCCTTGCACCAGAATACAGTCAACTGTCGACAATGAAAGTTGATTCTTTGTTTTGTTGTTCAATGCCACTGTTTTGTGTGTTGTCATTTAGCTGCTGTATCCAAGTGCGGTGGAAGTGAATAATGTTGATGATCAGGGCAATCCATTGGATGTGGAGGGAAATCTATCGGAACAGCCTCGACCTCGACACGATGATGATGACGATGACGACATGGATTCTTTAACCGGTATGTTGTGTAAGAAATCGCATGAGCCGTTAATTGTTTATGTGGTCAACCATCGATTATTGTGTTATGTATTTGATGGTCACGCATTTTTTCCTAAGAGGACTAGTATAGGATGTGTGTGTGTGGCTAGTACACTGTGGTCTGTAAAAAGTTGTGGTTGTTTTATATCTGCAAGTGTAGATTGATTTCAAAATTTGCTGTTGCAATCAGCAGGTCTTCTTGAATCCACTACTGTTGGTTTATGTTTGACTAGTCTAATCAATCAAGATTGAGCCAGTTCCCTAAGGGAAAATTTTTGTATAGATTGCTGTAGCAGTTTCGTTTAGTATTTCATTGAATTAGCCATGTCAGTGGACTTAAAACAGCGTTGTAATAATTAACATTTATATAAATATATATGTAAAAAAACTTACCAGTTTACAACTGTGTGTAAGGACGATGTGATGATATCAGTCCTCTAAAACAGCAAAAATCATTTGGGTAACCTTAGATGGAGCTAAGCATATGGCGTTCTTACAAGCTGACTTTAGTTGGTATAAACTCCTGGTCGGATTGAGCCCCAGTTTTTTTTCGTGGTAGGCGTCCACGACGTAATCACGCCATTCAAATTTGGTGACAATCGATTCAGGGGTTTTGGGTTGGCTGAGGGTCAGAGTTTGCCTTATCCCATATACTTTGAAGGTCGTCCTTACAACATCCACACTATTGTGTGAGGTGTGATGTTAACAGAGATATTTTATGCAGCTGATGTGCATTTGCAATTTAAACAGTAGATGTGCAAAATTTTTAAAGAGAGAATGAGCGAATGAGGCAGTTGAGAAAAAGCTGCTATTAGAATGAAGATGAATTTGGTTAATTTAAACGGATAAGATTGATAGTTGTTCTAGATCGATAGTATTTTTGCCACGTTACTTTGAAGGAGCATTGTTGGGGATGTTGTATCCTGTGTGCAGAGTCGTTGCCAGACGAGTCCGTGCAGGCTTTGTTTGACTTGTACCTTACGTCTCAGGGCTGTGTGCTACTTCTAGTTCTCAAGCAGCATTTGAAAGACATGTACGGCTTCACTGACAGGTGACATTGCCCTGCATTTGCCATAGCCAAGTTTTTGTCTGGCTATAGTCATATAATAAATATGAATCAACCATTTCAAGCCTCATGCAGATCCCAGGAGCTGTATAAATAGGTCTGTCTTGATAGCATAAAAGGCACCTGAAGCTTATATTTCATTTGGTATTGTTAATTAACTTGTGTGCATGTGTAAATGTCTCCCTTTTTGATATTATGTTTTCATAATATATCTATAAATAGCTTGTTATTGTTATTTGGGGTTTTTGTGTTTGCTTGTTTCATTTCTTTTGCCATTGATTGTTGTCAGTACCAGTGCTGGAAGACTATATTGTATCAAGTGGGACTAAAAATTACTAATTCAGCTGAATTTGCTAGACCAAAAATTTGCACTGTTCAGAAAAAAAACACATCCTAACATTTTCTTTTACATATCTGTGGAAAATGTTTAGATTTCCACAAAATTTTTGAGGGAATGTCCAGGAGGGAACTGGTATTCTATCAGTGTGAAAGTTAGATATTCTTTGCTTTTGATGACATCATGCTGACGTCATATTTTCGTGTTTTTAAATTATGGGTTTTACCTTTGAAGACAGATATTGATAAATGTTTGTGAGTCAGCAATAGTTATGGAGCCACAAGTTTGTGCAAGATGTTTCTGGACAATGGACAGAGAATTGAATATTGATGGAATAAAAGTTCTTAAATAACAAAATTGACACGTACAGCAGTATCAAGCCGTTCGACTGATAGTGGGCAAGTGGTCATCCATGCAGTGATGCAGTGCGCGAATGCCTGCCAACATCAACAAAGTTGAAGATCTTGCACTCAGCCAAGAAGATAAACCACGAAAACAGTTCACAGTGGAAAAGTGCATGATGGATTAGCATATTTTTGGGTTCAGTCATCACACTGATCAATTTATGTTTTTTAACATTTTAATCAATGTCTTTCTTCAACGGTAAAACCCATAATTTACAAATACAACAATATGACATCAGCATGAAGTCACCAGTAGCAAAGAATATTTAATTTTTATACTGATGGAATTCCAGTTTCCTGCAGAACATTCTCTGAAAATTTTGTGGAAATCTAAACATTTTTCACGGACATATAAAAGAAAACGTAGGGATGTGTTTTTTTCCTGAACACAGTGTATATCAGCTTGATAATGGAGTTTTAACACTAATGATGCTGTGTTTCTTATCTAATTCTATTTGCATTTACTTTATATATCTTTGTTACTGTATTCGAAGTTGCTATCACCTATGTTGTTACTGCATGTGTACGTTGTTTGCATGCAGCAAAATCCAGCGCTACTCTCCGACTGATTCGGCAAAAACATTTGAGAAGCCAGTTAGTCGGAAGGTTGGTGTGAAGTTTCATCCTAAGCAGGTGCTGGATTTGGTACAGTTGGGCATGCAGCTGCCGGAGCCTATCACACAAACCAAACGCCAGCTGTTGGAAGCTTATATGGATGTGAGTCAAATTGTGCCAAGAATTTTCATCTTGTAGAAGTGTGGCAGTGTCGTTAAATAATTGTTTTAGCAGCTGTCTAAAACAACATCGTTTAAACAAAATTCTGAAGCATTACTGTTCCAGTGTGCATTTTTGCGCTGATTTTTAGGTCTGTATATTTTTTTTATGTCACTAGCTTCTTGCTGTTTTAGTTAAGTGACTGGTCATTTTGAGTAAGTGGTTGTTTGTTAATCGACTGACTGATTGACATGCTGTGAAATGAATGTCTGGTGTAGTTCAAGCTGCTGATGATGTCCATTGACCCTGATGATGATGATGAAGCACCAGTTGGTGGCATTCCCAATGGGAACATTCATCCGAGGCAGTTTGAGTTAAGACAGTCAGAGCCGCGGCCGTTTGACCCAAGCCGACGGTCAGTAATGTTGGATCCAGAAACGGGCCTGTTGGGTCCTGATGCTGATGCATCTATGCCACTGCGGCTGCCAATGGTGAGTATAGTGTAGTGTTAATACTCTTATACGATACACTTGGTGTAAGTTTGGTTTAATGTCACTGTCACATAGTTGCTACTTGGATGGGTGACTGTTTGCTGATACATAAAGCATCTTGGTTTATGACCAACAACAAGGTTCACTCAGCCTTTCATCAAGCTGAGGTACGTAAATCGAGTATTGGTTTGTCTGGCCGGGGTTTCATGCGTGTCGCATTCACCTGTATTGTGGTCAGTCAGGTGGCATGTAACGCTCACTGTGATTTCATACAACAAGTGACGTTCAACAGCTCTGAGATGGGTTACCATTAGAAGCTATGCACTGCTTTTAATCATTTTTAACTATTTAATTTTGTTAGAAAACATACTATATTTGACTGAATGTGACTGTCTACACAGCAGTATACTGGCACTCTGATAGGCCAATGTTGATTTTGTGCATTTGCATCTATTTTGTCTAGGCATTTTGCATCATTTGTTATGTGTCCGAAATGTTTCATTTGCCCTTTTGTTTCTGTTATTCAGTTGCTATGTAATCTCTAATCTGTGATCATGATGTAAAACTATTCAGTCACTCACTCACTTACTTCTGTGTAATGTTTAGTTGTTTGTCTGTCAAAATACCAGGGTGAAGGAGGCAGTTTCACTACTCCATCTTCTCTCTTCCGACCGTCGTCTTCTCTGCATAAACTGTCCACGTCGGAACGGCGGCGAGGTCGTCCGCCGGGCAGTCTGTCGATATCGCGATCTTCAAAATTGTTAAAGGGCAGCAAGCCGAAGAAGAAGAAGAAGCGGTGGAACGTGGATGGTAGTGACAGTGACAGTGACGATTGCGCTGGCGATCCCGACTGGAGCTAACGTTGTACACTGCATGCATCGTCATCGTCATCCGGACCGTTCTGTTATTTGTTTTGTAATTCTTCCATAAGGCAGCAATGAACCGACTGTGCTGACGAGTGAACGCTGCCTGCTGAGCACTGGAACCGACTGCCTTTGTAACCAGCGCACTGTGTCGTGACTTAGTACCGATATCATACTGATTTCTCGAACCATTGCAACATCATTCGTTGTCGCTGATTCAGTTGGTGAATAGTGTTGTTTTCTCCGTGTACAAACCAGCTGGTGTGCGTATATGCAGTCTGTTGTCAGCGTGTACAAAGTGTACAGCAGTTTGTTGTACAGCACTCTGTACAGCAGCTCTTCAGTTGTGTGTACAGTGTACAAGGGCTGCAGCTGTTTGCCAATCAGCATTAGGTCGTTCACCGTTGATGCTTTGTGTTGCGTGTTTAAACGAGTTAGATATTTGCCCATTTTGTTTCGGCTCGTTTAGCTCATTATTTCAATCATTGTGAAACTAAAGTAAATCTTTATCTTTATTTGTCTCTCTGTATATGATGAACTGATACCTACTAGTCTTATTTGTGTTTGTGTAAGCTGCAACAAAAGATAATTTTGACATTGTTGCACTCAGTTCACTGTTTACTAGGATTTTCAAGTTCATATGTCTTTTTATGTCTGGGCAAGTATGATTATGGCTGTTATATTTACAGCAGTGTTTTGTTATTTTATATTTATATAATTATGCAATAATGACCATTTGGTCAACATTCTTTTCAGTGTATTTATCTTCAATGAAATAGACAGATGGTAGTAACACTATAGGATATTTTGAGCATGTTACCATTTGTTACACAGCAACATTTTGATTATTGTCATTTACAAAATCAATAACTAGTGCAGCTTGAAGGGCTTTGGTAAGTCTGTTAATTTTAATACCGACTTGGTTTATTCATAATGATTTTGTTTAATGTCCTGCTTCAGAAGGTTGAGAACCAGTATACACACAAATAGTGATTTAGCCGACGATTTCTTTGACTGCGGCCAGTGTCCAGTTCGTTCACAACTCTTTTCGTGATTTATTACTGGTCTCCTCGTTGGCAGCAACAGAATCATGGGTTGGAAAATAGGCAGAGCAGTCAAGTTACAGTTTAACAGCAGCGACTACAAATTTTGGATGGAATTTCAACAAACCGCTGCAGATTTTGAACAGAAGTTATGGGTGACTGAAATTTCAATTTTGCCCTTAAATTTTTCCAGCTTGGGGTTTTCAGCCTCAAATTTTGCAATTTTGGGTGAGCATTTTTGGATGGTAAGATGATTTTTCAAGAATTTTCGGACAGTCCAAAATTTAGAGAGGGCTGTTGTCCCCTTTTCCGCTCCCTGCCACAACACCATTGATTGACATTTTTATTGCATTTAATTTACTTATGACTGATCAGAACAAAAATACCTTACCACATTTTTGCTATTTGCTGTCATAGTTAAGTTGGTTTATGTTCATATTGTAAATAATATTTAAACAGTTGGCGGTACAGTGATCAGTCGACCTAGTCTCTGCAAATGTGTGCCTCTGATTCACTTGTGACCTATGGCGCTGTATAAATGTGCTTTGGTTGATGCATCAAAGGATCTGTCAATTACTGGAACAGTGATAATGGGCTTCATACGTGCAGATATGTATGTTTTAATTTTCACGACTGAAATTGTGACTTGGCACACAGCAGACTAAGTTGTTCGCTTATCACTTTCATTGTGTGTGATATTATCTTGTGAATGGTACTCAGCGTGGAAAACAATTTTAACACTTTTGATAGGATTTTTGGTTCACTCTGTTCTTTTTTTCGTAACAAGATTTGTAGACTAAATAGTTAATTGTAATTTTGCCTTTTTATAATTACTGGTAATTGTGCATTAGGCCTACATGAAGCTGATGCCTCCACACCCTGCATCTTTCTGTTTGTTGTCAGGATTATTGGTCATTAACTGGTCTGTTCATTCTACTACAAAATCATGTCTAAAGTTTTGTGTAAAAATGTGCACTTGATAGTGGTAAGTAGCACTTGTGTTCCGGGGATTAAACATACTTTTTCTGCTGTTTAAAATTTGTTAGCCTGATTGTGTACACTTGGATTAATTCTGCAGTTATGTTGGCAATATATAATATATAAGTGTCGTTTTCTTTTTATTTTTATTGATACTGAATTATCGTCTTGCCGGGTTTTATTTGTAATCTTGAGTCATTAGCTTTGAAAATATTTTACGATTTTTTATTAGTCATTTTTACACTAGCTTGTTTGGTTTATCCGCTTTCTGACTGTCACTTTCAGATGAAATAATGAGAAGCTTAGACGTAATTTTTTTTGGTCTATGCATGATTATAAAATTGGTGGATGTTCACATATTTGTTGATACTAACTGTGAAGAAGGGTCACAATTTACTTTTCCACTTATCTGTCACCCCTTGTTGCAAATGGCAAATCAGCGATGAGGGCAGAGCCCTTAGTCGCTGTTAGTAATATTGTTCTGTTACATGGTCCTCACACTTTGTTCATTTGTCTTGTGCCTGTCACAACTCCTACAGATCTCTTCGAGACATGTTCTGAAAAGTATTTGTTATTACGGTCTTGTGACATTTCTGTTTGCATACTAACATTTCACTTTGAGCAAAATTCATGATTTTATTTTCAACGTGATCTATCACTGCGGTAGATAATGCAACTAGTAGATATTTCATCTACGAGGGCCATCCCAGAAGTATCTGGCCTCGACATATTAGAGAACAATATTTTGTACAAGCTATACATCAGTGAAACGCACATTTTTTACTGACTGATGCAAATCTGCTATGGATATGATGTCATTGTAATTTATGACGTCATAGAGCATTAAATAGAAACAATTTTTAGCGTCAACGAAAGAGGCTAGAGTCATTCATCATAGTGGATAGCAGACTCCTCTATGATTGAATTTCAGATTTCAAAATAGATAGTAGTCATTGGGGGGTCAGGGCATTATTGTACGCATAGTGGTCATAGTGTACTAAGTCATAGTCGTGAACAGCCGGTTAACTGTAGACTTTGGACTTGAGTGCTGTGATGAAATTAAGCTACTAAGGCGTGGGGCTCGCTCTCAGCCCCTTGCCCATTAGGGGCCCATGTAACTAGTCACAAATCTTGACTAGCCTTTCATTAACACAACTGATATAATTAACAGTAATATTTACAATAAAATTTTTCTGATAGTGTTAAATATTGGCATTGCATCATAATTGTCTGAAATGTTGTTATTTGTGGCCACCGCAGGTTAGAGACTGTAGTATACTCACAGATGCAAATAAGAAATTCATAAACGTATTTGTCATGGCTTTAATAAAATCAGATGCCACGGAGCCCCATGTTGGTAAATCCAGCTATAGACTGAAAAAGTTTCATGCACCTACCAGCCTGATTCAAATGCTGCTTGCGTTAGCACTCCAAATTAGAGAACATCATAAATTACAATGACGTCATATCCTCAACAGACTTGCATGAGTCAGTAAAGGGTTTACGTTTCACTGATGTATAGATATGTGGAAAATATTATTGTCTAATATGTCAAGGACGGAAACTTTTGGGATGACCCTCGTAGAGTTTTTTTGGTTATAAGTTACCATTGTGTGTGAAAGACTAGTGTATTCATTGTAGTCATTCTGATGCAACAAATACAGTAGTCATGTTTATTACAATTATGACTGGTATTCAAGGAATTGAAATTCAAGTAAATTATTCATTAGGGTAGTTGCATCATAATTAATTGTCACAAGACGTAATACTGAAAATTGTTAGCATTTTTGACAGTTGCTGTAAATTTCTGCAATGATTGAATAATGGCATTACACCTTTATTTGCTGACTGCATTTTCTTACAATTATGATTACTTTTGACTTTGTACAACGTTCAGAAATTATCATTATAAGCAGTAATATAGGCAGTGTTATGCATAATTCTCCTTTTTATACCATTTTAGATCCTGGCGTAAAATGGATGTATACAGGATTGAAATTGCAGAAAGGGCTGCATTTGGTGTTAGGGCTAATTTTATTCTCGTTACCTTGTTTTTGCCATTTGTTACACTAGCTTACTTCACTTAAGTTGAAAACATTTTACAACCAGCCATATTGTCACACGACTTTTAGTAATAGCTTTTGTGGTCTGTGTCTTTATGTATGTATATGCAGTTCTCATATAAACATTTCAGGTGATTGCATCGTCATCAGCTGTCACGTTCAGTGTGTTGTTTGTACAGATGTATAATAGGTTGCATATCGCTTGTTAGCATGTGTTCAGGTTCTGAGTTACAGTTGAACTGATGACGACATTAACTATGAAACAGATACTGCAACTTGTGGCGTGTTGAATATGCTGATACTTGACTTACATGTCCTGGTGGACAGTAGTATCTGCATGTATGATGTAGTAATACACAGAGTATTTCGTTTCTCCATATACTGTGGCAGAGCACTGAGGTGATCTGTCTGGGCAATAGCAGTTACACCAGTAAAACAATAATTTGTTTGAATTTGTTATCCAGAAAATTGTGTTTTTTTCTCTGGTGTCACATAAAATGGCACTTCTTCGTACATAGGGGGCTGATTTTGAAAACTTCCGAAGAATTTTTGCTTAGTTTTTGCAGAGTTTTTCATAACTTTTTTCTATGTCAGCAACTTTTGACATCAGTTGATGTCCATATCTTGCTTTTCTGTTTGGTAAGCAGCAGTGAAAATTTATTATGCAACTAATGTTATATTACAGCAACAGTCCACTGAACCAGATCAATCACTAGTGCTACCATCTTAACTTGAAAAATATCCTGCATCAACAGAAATTACAGAAAACAAAGTCCATTTAGCTCGGGGCTAATTGAATCATTAACAGCATTAATGGAATTTAGTGGTGGAAACTATCTCCAAAAATAATTTTCGCTTCCAGTTCTACTGACATGCGTGCGATACAGGGTTCCTACAGGTCAGGGAAAACTGGAAAATGTCAGAGAATTTGTGTTGTCAGGGAAATGTCAGGAAAAATATTAATTATGAAAAGTCGGAGAAAATGATCTTGGATCATGCAGACTGCAGATAACTGTGATTTTTTGCATTTCGAAATATTAAAAATCATGCATTGAACGTCAAAAAGCTGGAAGTTTCAGCTTCAGAAGGGCTTTGCCCCCCCCCCTGACTTCCCGATCAGGTCGTTGCATACTGCTCTATTAATACCGTTTCATTACTTAATACCATTTACGACATTTGTGCGATAGGGTTATTGTTTCGATAATGTCAGGGAAAATGTCATTCCGTGACTGGAAAAGTAGGGGAATTTTTGCTACAGAAAACCTGTAGGAACCCTGGCTATAGAATCACTGGCAAAATGGTGCAAAATATGGTCTTCTGTCTGCTGTTTGTAATGCATGTATCGTGGTTCGTGGCTAACGATCTGTCATACCAGAAAACCATCTGAAGTTCTGAACAAGTAAATAGGGTTGCCCAACGGTTACCCTGTGGTAAAAGTCAGACGTCAGAGCACAGTACATAAATATACGCGCTGAAGGTGTACTGTTGTCAGAGCCCATATTTCCTTCAAACGTGGATAGCCTACTGACTGCACCCCAAATACTTGCATTGTGAATTGTGGACAAACCACTTTAGATGGCATGGTTACTATTGACAGCCTACAGGAAATTATCAATGCCCTATCCGACTGCACCATCGACTACACCCTACAGAAACCTGTTCTTCCAAAATAGGGGTCCTGGCCCCCAGAATATGCATGCCACGATACAGCCGAACTATCAGCGCAACAAGCTACAGACATTTGCAAATGCGCTTTTTCTTTTTAAACAAAAGGTATTAAATTGATTCTTTATTCACTTGGAGCACTGGCGTACGGTCGTCCTTCCCTGTCGATGTCAGGGCTTCGTGTGTTTCCATTTGAATGAACGGTGTTACTTACTGTTTACCGTGTTTCATTTCTGGACTGTTTAACGTATTAAATATTCTACGGCTAATGGAAGGAAAATTTTTGTGAAAATGTAATTATAAGCATAATATTATAGCGCTTGATCGAATTCAGTCATGAGTTATCAGTTGTATAGAAATACAACTTTGGGTCATACTCTGCAAGAAAGTCTAGATGAATTGATTCAGGTATATCGTAAAAGAAGACTCTGACTGCGAAAGCTTCGCTGGTTCATCTTCTTCTTCCATATATAAACGCACTTCTGAAACATAGCACTGTTTATAGACCAGAAACTGACTATAGACCCTCTACCCAACTGGGATGCAGCTAGTGTATTTTTTGGAAGTACCTAGTTAGTAGTTTCAGAAAATGCCGGCGAGATGCATTCCGAATCGGTCACTGTTTGACAGAAGAGAGCGTGACTTTTATATATCCCATCACAAATGGTGGTATTAAATTAAATATTTTTTTTACATTTTTTGTACAAAAATGGACATGTAACACATGCCATATACGTGCAAATTTTCTACATTTACCTGGCTATTTACCTGGTACGCAGTGATGTGCACGAGACCTTCTGAGCCGAGACTGAGACGAGAACAGAGACTCATATCTCAGAGACTGAGACATTCAAAATTTTGTCCGAGATTTGACATTGCAGCTTTCGAGATGCTGGCCAAGACCTTGAAGCTCCCGAGACTCTCAAGAGTCTCCGGAGCTTCAATGTCTCGCCGAGACGTTTTCCGTGACGTATGGTGAAGCACATTGACAATGAAAAAAAATTATACGGATTAATTAACTCGCACCATGGTAAGCGCTTTCTATTTGTGATATTGTGGGTTTTTGCACTTTATTTTGACAATTATTATCACTGAATAATTAACAGCTTGCACCATAAAGAATTGCAACTGCGGTGCTGTAGATATGAGCCATTATGTTTATTGTAATTTGCAAGCAATTGAAATTAGTAAGCTACAGCTGATTGTAGCCTTATACGTCGTCTACATTTGGCTGATAGTATTCATTCTGACATTATACACTTCATCTTCATTGTGACTAGGTCATTTTATGACGAAAAAGACTGACATGACATAATTCTGCTTTATGATAAATAGGTAAATGAAAGAGTAAAAACACTGTAAACAAATATGTCTTGAGCCAAAAATGTCATGCTGGTTAGTATCGCTCGCACGTCGCGCGCCTGCACAAAACATCTTGACAAGACGCAATGGCTCGAGAGCCGAGATGAGACCTACTGAACTGAGACCGAGACATATTGCTCTGAGACGAGACTGAGACGTCAACTGAGGATTTTGTCCAAGACGAGACCAAGACGAGATGTTAGTATCATAGTATGTCTCGAGACCGAGACGTCTCGACCGAGACCACATCCCTGCTGGTATGACTGTACCAGAAGAAGACTCCGCATCTGGCCTAGGACCATGCGGATGTTAATCCATGAATAGGTCCATTTATTATTTCAGTAATCATGTAGACACCATTTAAATGTATTCACACAGCCAGCCTCCACGATTGATTGGTACAGGTTATTCCAGTTATTGATCACTCTTTCGAAGAAGAAGTAAAGCCGGACATCTCTGCTAATGCAATGTTTGGTTACCTTCGGTGTATGACCTCTACAGGGTGTGGCAAAAAAGTAGCCCCTAAAGTTTTTCCACTGTTTTCTCAGCAACCGTTTGGAATTTTAATTTGAAATTTCACAGCTTTATTTACTGAAACCTTCTACATTCAACTGCCAAGTAACAATTGATTCAGTTGAAAAACGAAGAAGTTATAAACTTTTTAACATGACTGCCTACTGATTTTTTTTTCAGTGGCTTATTCGTGGTTTTGCAATTTTGCAGTAGCGGCACTGTGGTGGTTTAGCAAAATTTTTGCAGCTGGCAGCCAGCATCTTAAGAGTTTAGTCAGAACATTAGGCTAAATGTCAGACACGACTGAAATTAATTAAAGAGTAAGACCCAAACTCCACTACTTCGTGTTTGTGGACTTTGTCGTACTGCATCATGTTGCATAATAAATCAAAGCAAGTGGGGCTTGGGCGACGGACGGTGTGTGCATGCTTTGTAAATGACTGATTTGAGTACTACAACAGACAAATAAATAGTGCCAGTGGGCTCGCCAGTCAAAAAAGCGTGCCGGTCTGAACTGTGCTCGCTTCGACTCGCTCATATGTATTGTCGCTCGCACATAGCAAAAATCTCACTTGCTTTCGCTCATCCTGTTTTTCGCTCCACGCTCCACTCGTTGACCGCTAAAGTCAATAAATAAATATTGGGTCGTCGATATACGTCGTTGTCGTGAGAGCTGTGCGATGCTTGGCTCAGTTGAAAGGCACTAGCAGCAGCAGCAGTGCGCCCACAACGAAAAAAGCTGCAAGCATGCGTTCGTCCGTCCAGTGGGGCACACCATCATGCCAAAACGCAAACGGCACACCACAGAGGATCTGATTGCAGACAAACAGAGACAGAATGTACCCGAGCAGAAAAGAGAATGGCTACAGTGCCAGCATGCCCCAGTTAATAAATCCTTGGGGTTGGTTCATAGACCCATCCACCCGCCCTCCCCCCTCTAAATGATGCTGTTGTTTATATTAAGTAAGTAAGTAAGTAAGTAAATGATTTATAAAGCGCCAAAGTCTCAGAAAGAATCAGGGCGCATAAATTATTCGTTGTCATATTAAAAAAACAGGACAAAAATTGTGATGACTGCTCTCAGCATATTTAAAAATGTGCAAATATGTCTTGATTCGCTTTTATCAAAAGTTCAGAACAGTACTGCAAGTCTTCCTAATAACTACTGCTGTAATAATGCCTCACTGATTACTGAAGTAAACTGTATTCATTTCTGTTGTAGCTTGGACAGATTACTCCTCAGCTGGCTCTAAAGGTCCTTTTGCAGTTCGATAAGTCAATTAACAATGCTCTGTCACAGCGAGTAAGAAACAGAGTCAGCTTCAAGGTTGGTAACTCGATTTACATTTCGGCCATAAAGTTAAAAACAAATCACTTTCATTATTGTAGTACATTCTCAGCATTTTGTCTCAGCGTCATCAGTATACTGTACTCTATCACGTTCTTAATTGCAGAGTGCAGTTATTATTAGTATCAAATGAAATATGCGTTTCTGCAGCACATCTATGATGTTTAATACTATTATGCAATATGCATCTTATTTTGAAATATATTTATAATCATTAATTGAAAACGTAGTTCATCACTACAGTTCGTTAAGTTTTTATTGAACACTTTTTGGCTGGAACTTCAGCACAGAATGAATTGTAATCATTATCTGTGTACATGACAACAGTAGTGGTTTCTCGTTCTTAATTGATCTCAGTAACATAAATCTCCAATCCACAAAGGTGTGAATTTGGTATACTTGTGTAGGGTCGATTAAACACGTATCGTTTCTGTGACAATGTGTGGACGTTTGTCCTCAATGAAGTAGACTTCAAGGACCCTCAGGATACTACACGTGCTGAAAAAGTAAAAATTGTTGCTTGTGATGGAAAAGGTGAGTAGCAGCAATCTTCCGAGGACAACCTTTTTGAATTAGTAATTTGTTGTACATTTGTAGTTAGTGTGAACCATAGTACATAAAAATGTATACATTTTGTTGGTTTTTCACTATGCTATGGTGGTCTTAAACTTAGCATTCACGATGAATTGCCAGCAACTGACTGGATGGAATTCATATTATGGACTGCTTGCCCTTCTGACTTCTGAAAACTGTCTTAGCCGAGTCTGTCGTCCACTCGAGTACTATGCACACTGTAGAATTTAATCTGTGAAGTAATGAATGATTCTTTTCGGTTTTGCATTAGCTGATTTAACAGTTTTTATGTAGAGAACAAGTCATAATACACCAAATGAGTGATCTGTGCATGTCTTGATTATTGGTACTTCACACGTATAAATATCAGTTGTCACACTTAGATTTTGTGATGATTACAGGTTCGGTTCAGCACGAGTGATGCTGTACAATGCGGCGTACAATAATGTCTGAAACTGGCAAGAGTGGATTGCCGTGCAACTGCATGTCAACAAACTCTGTTTGAATGTTTCATGTTGTGTAGCACTTCAGTGCATAGTGTTTGATCATTCGTTATGTGTACAGTTATTTTGACACACGACTGTGTAATAGAGCAGATGTCAGCCATTAGTAGTGAAATGGCGAATCTGTTTAATAATTCACACTACACCTTGTAACATTTAAAACAATTTTGATAATTTAAGTTAATAAGTATATGAAATAAACTAATGAATTGTTAATTTCAGTTAAAATGAACAGTGGTTATTGTACAAAAAACATGTTTTTCCTAATTTTAAAATTTAAGTAATACAGCTTACAGTTGTCAAAAATGCACTGAGACAACAACAGTCTACCAGGTGGGCTAAAAACCGACACTTCTTTACCATGATCGGCAATATGTCATACGTTATAAATCTGCAAAATGCCAGATATTTATACTGTTAGCACAATTTCAACATTGCTATTATTAAAAGTGACAATGATTCACATTTTAAATGTGCTCGATTTATCTGACAATTCTTGCAACCCATGTTTGTCCACATGCAGATTGTGAATTACCCACCATAAATCCATCATTAAAAGTGATCTACTAGATCAGAGAACTTTTGAATATGAAAAGGATGTCACTGCCCACCTTGTATATTATCATTAGTAGATTTGAAGTTCTAAGTGCATTTTCTTGTATGACATTGTCTGGAAAAAGTCAGTATTGTGTCATAAATGCTTGGTCAAGATATCTACTGTACAGTGACTGACAGTTATGTGACTTGATGAAAATTTGGCAATAAAAATTATTAATCATTACAAAACGTGTACAGATTGTTGTGATTATGGTTGACTATTAAATTTTTAGTTTTGGTTAAAATACATACTGTCATCACTCATTAGCCATTTAGCATCCTTGTATTACTATAATTAGGGATTATATCAATTATCCATATCATAAGACCAAGCAGACTGAGTGAGCGAGTGGGAAGGCAAGTGGGACCAAAATGAGCATACAACAGCATGAAAAGTAATGAAAGAAGGTGTGGTAGAGCTGGAGAGGTGAATCTGACCCCCACTAGTCAGCCTGAGAGTCAAGCCACTACACCTGACACCACAATAAATCTATAGCTTTTGGTGGCTGGTGGTACTTTTCTTGGATCATAGTAGCAGTTTTGCATTGGTCTGTTGCTACTCAGGAAGACTTTAATGTGTATTAATAAATCACAGTTCCCTCGCAGGGAACTAGGGGAAACAAAGAGGGAGATGTATAAAGACTTGTTTGTGGGAGAGAGCAACCCCTTCCTGTACCCTCCTGCATTTGGCCATGCACGGGACTCCATACCCACTGCTGGGACCCACACCCGCCTGGCCCCAGGGCTTGAACTGGGACGTTTTGGACCAAAAGTTTAGGTTGCCGCTTGCCTTTATTACGCAAACTGCACTGAAGTTGGTCAGTTGATTTTCCAGAAAATAACCAAAATTGTTGCCAACAGATATGATCTTGTAAGGCTGAAATGCACCAAATTCAATTTTGACTGGGGCTCAGGCTGGGAGAGCTTAACAACAATCCCCCAGACTCCGTTAGCTGAATGTGAGGAGTCCCTACTTCCAAGGAAAGAGAAGGGGAGGCGAAAGGAAAAAAGGGAAAGGAGAGGGGAAGGGTAGGAAAAGAGAGGAGAAGAATGGATGGCAGCTGAGCTGCCACTGAATGAAAGAAAATTATTAGCTATTAAGCTAGTGAATTAGTCGCCATGAAGGTGATGTCCGTTATATATTGCAACTTAACAACGCCATTGCTTGGCATCAGTTATGAAATTAATAATACATGCAGGGCGATTCTTACAAGGCTTTGCTAGCAGAATTGCCTTTTCCAGCAGAAACTTATATAACCAAAGATCCTTGACATCTGGTTTATTTAATGGCAACAATAGAGCACAAACCATCAGTCATTTTAGTTGCACAGTTTCTATGTTGAATGCTAACATTAACTGTTCATTTATTTTGCTGATGCCGCTGTGGGAGCACCCTGTGCTGATACTCTCTTCTTAGCCACGGTGCCTTCACGGAATCCATTCCTAAATACATAACAGCCAACAGTTTCAAATTCATTGTATCTAAAAATGATGAAATGGAACTGAAGTATTGAAGAATAGTTTAAATCAGTATGCACATGCAGCACTGTATGCAAACTAGAGTACATTACAACTACCGTTAGACTAACACTCTGCTTGCAGCATATTTAGGGCCCAGCCTAATTCATGGAAAAAATGGAAATCACGCCAGAAGTTTTGATGGAAAACACAAATTACACGGAAGATTAAAATGGCCTGAAATTAATCTGTAATTTTTCCTGCTGCACTTGACGGAATTAAAATGTCAATGGCAAGATACGTGTACATCGTACAGCAGATTTAGCCACAGCTTAGCCAACTAAGCAAAAAGTCTATCAGCTGAAGAAAGTATGCAAGTGTTTTCTGAGAATAACCATCACTGTTCGCTAAATGTCCAAAGATGATTAAGAATATAGGAAAAATACCAAAATCTTTTGATTGCAAGCGAATTCACGGACATTTCCAATTACACGTCCACATAAATCATGAATTAGGTTGGGCTTTAATCATATCATTACCCCAGCAATATTGCAGACAACTGACATGATTCATGGTTGAATGACTGCAGTGGCATCATGGCAAGGATGGGGAGCAGTTGGCCCCATGAATTCTGCGCTGTCAGAAAATCTTGTGCAAAACATTTCACTTAGAAATGCAAAACTAGGCGCCAAAACCTCCATTTTTAAAACAAGAAATTTGAGCAAAGCTCATGAGACGCGCGAAAGCCTATAGCATTTCCAGTTCAGTAGTTATAGTTTCGAAAATCGCATATCACTTGGACTCGGCCCATCGGGACCATAATACACATCGCCCATAGG